>ERZ779877.478-NODE-478-length-43591-cov-16.451925_pt1 | contig 43591 bp, 32 predicted proteins | sample MGYA00511556_ERZ779877 | MGnify/ENA primary metagenome ERZ779877 (study PRJEB29588, sample SAMEA2159338) | human gut metagenome | biome: human gut; feature: human-associated habitat; material: faeces | place: Denmark | collected 2008/2010 ...
AGAGGGGAAAGCGCCTTTGGAGCGCCTTCCTCTCTCCCCTTGGGTTGTCTCCCTCGTTCATAGCAGCAACGTTATCAATTTGAATAGCGAACCCGAGAAGTGCTATCCGACAAATAGCACTAGTGCGTTTTTGGAAGTTTCGGTGACAGTGCAGTTGTAATGATACGCTCACGGAATTATTAACGCTTTGTTGGTATCGAAACTGTTTTCAGCGGTGTTGGCTGTATGTTTTATAATACTACCTTAATTATAATACAATTATAGCATTTTGTGGTTAATTTGTCAACTTTTTCACTTACAAATGTGCTGTTTGCACATAAGCAGATAATAACGTTCAGTTGCCCGAGAACATTTAAGCCGACAACACAATTATATATACAGCGCAATTTCTACTATATATCCAAAAACGCAAGGTCTGCAAAATGAAAAATCGTTAATATTTAAGCCGCGGATTTGTTGACTTGACGGCTTTATTGTGATAAAATACTTTTTGGAGTTATTCGTGAAAAGCACGGATATGATGCACTTGAGTTAGTTATAGCTAATTAAGTTAGCGATATGCAATATAGTTAGCTATTGCTAATCGAGCGGTGCTCTACAATCTGTGTGAACGGAGCAATATGAAAGGAAAAATGTAAAATGTTTCTTACAATCAAAGAGATAAGAAAGCACTTCGGCGAGGGCGAAAGCCGCGTTGAGGTTCTGAACGGCATTGACGCAGAGATCGAAAAGGGTGAGATATGCGTTCTGCTCGGTCCGTCCGGCTCGGGCAAATCCACACTGCTCAATATCATAGGCGGTATTGACAGTGCAGACAGCGGATATATCGCAATAAACGGCGAAAAGACGGCTGATATGAACGAAAAGAAGCTGACACTGTACCGCAGAAAGCACCTCGGTTATATCTTCCAGCAGTACAACCTGATACCTAATCTCAATATCAAGGAAAATGTTGAGATCGGTGCATACTTAAGCGATAATCCGCTTGACACGGACGAGATACTGAAAACGCTCGGTCTGTATGAGCACCGTCACAAGCTGCCTAATCAGCTGTCGGGCGGTCAGCAGCAGAGAACGGCTATCGGCAGAGCGATAATCAAAAATCCCGATATACTGCTTTGCGACGAGCCTACGGGAGCACTTGACTATAAGACATCAAAGGATATACTTAAGCTTATAAGCGATGTCAACAAGAGGTTCGGCAATACGGTCGTAATGGTTACCCACAATGACGCTATCAAAAATATGGCGGACAGGGTAATAAAGCTGCGTGACGGTATGATAAGAAAGAATTATATCAACGAAAATAAGATCGCCGCAGAAGATCTTGACTGGTAAGGGGGATAACGATGAGAAATCCTCTTGTTAAACGTCTGCCGAGCGAGTTTAAAAATGAGCTTGGCAAATATATTGTAATCTTTTTATTCATGGTGCTTTCCGTATCGTTTGTATCGGGCTGGAGTGTTGCGGGCGGCAGTATGGCAACTGCTTATGACGAAAGCTTTGAAAAGTACAGCATCGAGGACGGCAATTTTGAGCTGTATGCAAAGGCTGACGATGAGCTTATAAAAGCTGTTGAGGACAGCGACAAATATGACGCAAGGATATACGAAAATTTCTATGTCGAATTTCCGACAAAGGAAGTCGACAGCACACTGCGTATATTCAAAAAACGTACGGATATAGATCTGGAGTGCCTTATGGACGGAGAATTTCCGTCAGACGACAGCGAAATCGCCATCGACAGAATGTATGCAGACAACAACAGTCTTAAGGTCGGCGACAAACTGACGCTTCACGGCAAGGAATACAGTATATGCGGACTGGTCGCACTGTCGGACTACAGTGCGCTGTTTTCAAGCCCGTCTGATATGATGTTCGACTCTATCAAGTTCGGCGTTGCGATAGTGACACCGGATACATTCAAAGAATATCCGGAGGATAAGCTGCATTATGTTTATTCGTGGAAATATGACGAGCGTCCCGCAGACGACACAAAGGCTAAGGAGATGTCCGAGGATTTTCTTGACAAGCTGTCGGAGGAAGCTCCGAAATATATGAATGCGGTCACCGGCTTCATTCCGGAATACACAAATCAAGCAATAATCTTCACGGGCGATGATATTAAGGGCGATACGACCTTTATACAGATGTTCCTTTATATAATCGTGGTTATCATCGCATTCATCTTTGCGATAACGACCTCAAACACAATTGCAAAGGAAGCAGGCGTTATAGGTACGCTCCGCGCGACAGGTTATACAAGATGGGAAATAGTAAGGCATTATCTGGCACTCCCGATGCTGGTAGTATTCTTAGGTGCGGCTGTCGGAAATGTACTCGGCTATACACTTCTCAAGGACTATGCGGCAAGCGCATATTACGGAAGCTACAGTCTGCCGACATATGTTACGATGTGGAATCCGCAGGCATTTATCAACACAACGATAATACCTATCATAATCGTATTTGTAATTGACCTGGTAATGCTGACAAGAAAGCTCAGCCTGTCACCTCTTCAGTTTATCCGCCATGACCTTTCACAAAGAAAAAAGAAAAAGGCGTTCAGGCTGAACACGAAGATAGGCATTATGAAGCGGTTCAGACTGCGTGTGCTGTTTCAGAATATGCCGAACTATATTATAATGATCATAGGTGCACTGCTCGGAAACATTCTTGTGATGTTCGGACTTGTTTTAGGTCCTGTGCTCGACAGCTATCAGCAGGAGATAACGACCAATCTGCTTGCGGATCATCAATATCTTCTGAAGGCTCAGGTCGAAACGGAAAACAAGGACGCTGAAAAGTTTTCCGCAACGACCCTCAAAACTATCGAGGGTGCGCTCAAAAGCGAGGAAATAACCGTTTACGGCATTGCTAAAAACAGCAGATACGTTGACTTGCCGCTCGACAACAACGAGGTTTATATTTCAAACGCCTACTCGGAAAAACACGGCATCAAGGTCGGAGATGAGATAACGCTCAGGGAACAGTTCGGCTCAAAGGAATACAAGTTCAGGGTGAGCGGAATTTACTACTACCCGTCAACGCTTACGGTATTTATGGACAAGGACGCTTTCAACGAAAAGTTCGGGTATGATAAAGATAATTTCACGGGTTATTTCTCCAAGTCGGAAATAAGCGATATAGACGACCTTTATATCGCGACAGAGATAACGGTTGACGATCTTACAAAGGTATCGCGTCAGCTTACAAGGTCGATGGGCAATATGATGAATATCTTTGTTGTTTTCGGCGTTATAATGTATGTGCTGATAATCTATCTGCTGTCGAAGATAATCATAGAGAAGAACGCGCAATCGATATCGATGACAAAGATACTCGGATACAGGAACAGCGAGATAAACGGCATATATATAGCGACAACCGCCATTGTGACAGTTGTCACCCTGCTTGTTACCATACCGCTGTCAGACTATCTGCTCGGTCAGATGTTCGTCTTCTTCATGCGTGATTACCCCGGCTGGCTGCCTTACAGAACCTTTATTTCGGTATACGCAAAAACCGCTCTGATCGGTGTCGGATCGTTTGCGCTTATTGCGCTTGCGCTCACAAGACGAATAAAGAATGTACCTCTCGCAGATGCTCTCAAAAACGCAGACGGCTAAGCGGGCGGCGGGTCGCCGCTGACAATTCGCCGTTCAGGTGTGACCTGCGGCAAATTCTCCGTTTCGACTGTTGGCGATAGGCGGCAGTTGCATTACCGGCGGGCTTAATATGCTGTTGCACATTAAATTCAGGCTTAATTAAAAGGATACTGCAAACGAGTCAGGCTTGCGGTATCCTTTTTTGCGGCTGTGAGCCGCGGCGTTCTGATATGACGGATCATTTTGATATGAAAGCGATTTTTCGCATTTTTCCGGCTTTGTAACCCTCAATACCGCAGAATTTTATATGTATTTTACACAAAAAAGCGAAAAACTCTTGCTTATTGTAAAGAAATGCACTATAATATTAACGATAGCGCAGAAAGCGCATACTAAAACAGAAAGAATTTTAAAAAAGAGGTATTTTTATGAAGATCAAAAGAATAATTGCAGGCATTCTCGTTGCCGCTACATGCGGTCTTGCTATGGCAGGCTGTCAGTCAAACACAACAGGCGGCAAGCTCATTATGGCTACAGAGCCCGGTTTCGCTCCTTACGAATATATGAGCGGTAACGATGTTGTAGGTATCGACGTTGATATTGCAAACGAAGTTGCAAAGGAGCTCGGTATGGAGCTTGAGATCCAGACAATGGACTTTGACGGTGCGCTTTTAGCCGTACAGCAGGGCAAGGTTGACTTTGCAGCAGCAGGCATCTCGGTTACTCCCGAGCGTCAGGAGGCTATGGACTTCTCAATCGAATACGCTAAGTCAAAGCAGGTTATCGTTGTACTCAAGGGAGCAAACAGAGTAAAGAGTGCCGACGACCTCGGCGGTGACACAAAGATTGCCGTTCAGATGTCAACAGTTGCCGATACATATGTAACAGACGATCTTAAGAAGGAACCCTCACGTTATACAAAGTATGTTCAGGCGGCAGAAGACTTAAAGAGTGACAAGGTTGACTGCATCGTTATGGACGAGCTTCCCGCAAAGGAAATGGTAAAGGGTAATGACAACCTTGAAATTCTTGACGGCGAGGTATTCACAGACAAGTACGCATTCGCTTTCAAGAAGGGCAACACAGAGCTTGAAGACAAGGTAAACAAGGTTCTTCAGAAGCTTATCGACAACGGTAAGGTTGATGAGTTCACACTTAACCACACTAAGTAATAAGTAAGAAATCGGGCGGTGAAATGCCGCCCGTATTTTTTGAAAGGCATAAGACGGAGGAATTAAGAATTGGACTTCTTTCTTGGTATATGGGATGCCATTGACAAGGCACTTATAAGAGAAAACCGTTATGAATTCTATTTAAGCGGTATCGGAAACACACTGCTCATATCGCTGTTTGCGGTTATTCTCGGTTTTCTTATCGGTGCATTCGTGGCAGTAGTAAAGCAGTTATGCGCAGGCAGGAGAGGTATCGGCTGGATAGCTAAGATATGCGACCTGTATGTATTCGTAATAAGAGGTACTCCTGTACTGGTACAGTTGCTTCTTATAAATGCTTTGCTCTTCAACTACAGAGGTGCAAACGCGATCATAGCCGCGGTCATGTGCTTTGGTATAAATTCGGGCGCTTATGTTGCGGAGATCGTCCGTGCGGGTATCGAGTCTATCGACAAGGGACAGACGGAGGCAGGAAGATCGCTGGGTCTTGGTGCAGGTCAGACAATGTGGCTTATCGTGCTTCCGCAGGCTATAAAGAACATACTCCCCGCACTCGGAAACGAATTTATCGTACTGGTAAAGGAAACCTCGATAGCAGGCTACATTGCGGTAACGGATATTACCAAAGCGGCACAGTATGTTGGTTCAAAGACGTATGACCTTATTACCCCGCTTCTCATTGCGGCGGCATTCTATCTGATACTGGTATTTATTCTGACAAAGCTTCAGAAGCTGCTTGAGAGGAGGCTTGGCAAGAGTGATAGACGTTAAGGATCTCAGTAAATCGTTTGGAAATCTCCACGTCCTCAACGGGATAAACGAGCATATCTACAAAGGCGAAAAGGTAGTTATCATAGGCCCTTCCGGCTCGGGAAAAAGTACGTTCCTGCGTTGTCTTAACCTTATGGAAAAGCCGACAAGCGGAAGTATCTGCGTTGAAGGTGAATACATCACCGACCGCAAGGCTAACGTAAACCTTATAAGAAGAAAGATGGGCATGGTGTTCCAGCACTTCAACCTGTTCCCTCACCTGACTATCAAGAAAAACATAACCTTAGCTCCTGTAAAGCTGGGTCTTATGACAAAGGAAGAGGCTGACGCAGAGGCAATGCGGCTTTTAGAGCGTGTCGGTCTTGCAGATAAGGCAGACTCTTATCCTCCGCAGTTATCGGGCGGTCAGAAGCAGAGAATCGCTATCGTCCGTGCGCTTGCCATGAAGCCCGATGTTATGCTTTTCGATGAGCCGACCTCGGCACTTGACCCCGAGATGGTAGGAGAAGTTCTCGATCTTATGAAACAGCTTGCCGACGACGGTATGACAATGGTTGTCGTAACCCACGAGATGGGCTTTGCCCGTGAGGTTGCTTCAAGAGTAATGTTTATGTCGGACGGACAGATAGTTGAACAGGGACCTCCCGATGAATTCTTCGCAAACCCCAAAAATCCAAGACTTAAGGACTTTTTATCAAAGGTGCTTTAATATGAAACAAACCCGACAGGTACGATTCAATAAACGTATCTGTCGGGTTTATTTTTCAACTGAGTATATCGCATCTTTCGTTTATCAGACGTATAAAGCATTCTTTCAGATTATCCGACAGCAACGAATCACGGCACATAGCTTCATATTTTTCTTTTAAAGAAACTACTTTATTTATCATCTTTTCTGCAGAATTTTTAGAAATACCGCATTTATATGCAAACGCATAGAAATCTTTTTTGCGGATATTTCTCTTCTTACCGTTCAGTGTGAGGGCAGTCTGCTCAATATCGGCAGGAAGTATGACATTTACCGGTAACAAGTCATACGCAGGTGATAAAACATATTCCCCGCTGTTTTCCGATGTTTCTATAAGCGAGAAGTTTTTAAGGTGCATATCCGAGTTTCCCGTCACAAAAGAAAAAACAAGCCGCATAAAAAGCTCGGTCATATCAAATCCCACCCTTGACGAGTATCGTTCTATCACCTTTGCACAGCGCTCATATGAGCCTTTATATTTATCCTGCGTAAGCCTTAGATCAAGCTGGCAGAAATCCTCCATTGCAAGCATTGCTACTCTGTCGGTGTACATTATCCTGTCTGCTCTTTTTGTAATATACGCATAAGTACCGTTATTACCTATAAGAGCGTGCGAAACAGTTGATATACCTGTTATGTCCGCCATAGACATTACAAGATGCTCGGCTTCGGGCAGATTTTCATATTGAGTCACCTGAGGCTTCAGAATATAACCGGTCGGGAAATTTACAAGCGTCAGTTTAGGCGACTTTTTTTCCGAAACAAGGTGCAATGACAGCTTTTTCTGCACACCGGGAACAGTAAAGCCGCTGTTTACCGTTTCATCTGCAAGCTTTTTAAGCGTTACATCGTCTATCTCTATTTCAGGTAGTCCGGCTACGCCGAAAAATCGCTTTATACAGCTTTTATGCCAGCCGTTTTCGCCGTTTTTGTCAATATCCTTTCCGCAACACAGACATTTCATAATTTCTCCTCCGTAATTGTAACATTGCCTATACAGTCCTTGCAGGCAACCAATAACAGTCCAAATCTGTCCTTATTGTCGAGCTTCCAGTTACGGCTCACCACATCAAGAAGCCAACCCTCGGGAATCAGTCCGTCAAAAAAAGAAAACAGTGTTTTTGAGCTGTAAACTTCATCGCTAAGCGGCAATGTAAGTGAAACAGCACTTGCGTTTTTACCGGCAAGGTAAGAGCTGTCATAGGTAAAGGTATAACCCTCATCGGTTTCGCAAAGCTGTCCTGCAAAAACGTTTCTGACATACACATAAGCTGTTCTGAGTATCGTCACTGTCTGCCGTCCTTTCTACCGGGCACTGCTTCCATATCAAACATGGCAAGCGCTGTGTTGACCTTATCCATACGCACGGTTTCTTTTCCCTGTTCAAGCTCACGGACAAAGCGCAGACCGAGCCCTGAGCGCATTGCAAATTCTTCCTGGGTAAGTCCCGCTTCTTTTCGCTTTGTTTTTATGAACTGAGCTATTTTGTTCAAGTATATCATCTCCGCTGTTGTAATATGAATACATTTTACACCCTTTAGGGTATAATGTCAAGGCGATTTATAGATTATTATACCCTAAAGGGTGCAGTTTATGCAATCAATATCAGAATTATACCCTATAGGGTGTAATTTCAGCTGATAATGACTGTTTTATACCTTTTGGGGTATAAAAATACGGACGGCAAAAGCCGACCGCACCAGTTTGTAAAAAAAGTCTGTATTTATAAAAATAGAGCAAATTCTCTATCCCTTTAAGAACGCTTTGTGGGCTTTGCGTCCTTGCAAAGCCTTTGGGCATACACGCCCGGCATCCGTGCCGGGGCTGAATGTGGGGCTGCCGCCCTCACCCCGCTTGGGGCTACGCCCAAAGCAAGGACGCTTTGGTTGCTTGCCAAAAGTTTTGCACGATGCAAAACCAACATAGCAAGCAACGCTAAACACCCATTTTTAAAAATTATGTAGGTTTTTCGACAGACTGATACGGACGGCAAAAGCCGTCCGCACTTATATTTATATTTCGGTGAGCTGTCCGTCTACCGATATGATCGCAACGTGCCACGGAATGAACTTGCCGCTGCTTTGTAAAGCTGTCTTAACGGCGTTCTCAATGCCTGCACAGCACGGAACTTCCATTCTGACTACCGTAACGCTCTTTATATCGTTGTTTCTGATTATTTCTGTCAGCTTTTCGGTATAATCAACGCTGTCGAGCTTGGGGCAACCGATAAGCGTAATTCTGTTTTTGATGAATTTATTGTGGAAATTACCATAGGCATAAGCTGTGCAGTCGGCGGCTACCAACAGATTTGCTCCGTCAAACCATGGTGCGGAGGTAGGAACTAGCTTTATCTGTACAGGCCACTGTGAAAGCTCGCTTCTGATTTCGGTATGACCGCTTTCGTGTTCGGCAGCGGGGCAAGCTTCGCTTTTATGCTCTGTTTTGAGCGCTCTTGCGTGAGTTCCCGGGCAGCCGCAGGGTAAGGGCTTCTCTGCCCCGGATCTTGCCTGCTTTGCCTTTAATACCGCCTGCTCGTCATATGCGGGTGCTTCGCGCTCTTCAAAGCTTATCGCACCTGTCGGACAGGCAGGCAAGCAATCGCCCAGACCGTCACAGTAATGCTCTCTCATAAGCTTCGCCTTGCCGTTTACTATATCAATTGCACCCTCGTGACAGGCTGTGGCGCAAAGTCCGCAACCGTTGCACTTCTCTTCGTCTATCTTTATTATCTTTCTTATCATACTTTTTCCTTTCTCGTCATAGAGTTTTAACCTGTGACTGTATTGTAACATAAAAACGATAGCTGTGTCTGTTGTTTTTACAACAGAATTGAACTGTCGAAAAAAGTTTAAATTAACAAAGCAATATAGTGTAAATGCGACAGTGCAACAAAATATATAGCTAACAACGCTGAAAACAATTTCTATGCTGATAGGATGTTAATAATTTCGTGAGTATATCGGTGCAACTGTGCTGTCACCGAAACTTTCAAAAGACGTACCGTGATTGAGTTCTGCTTAATAAGAAGTATCAAACTTGGCTCCCTTGTGTAAAGGGAGCTGTCACAGCGTAGTACAACATTTTCGATATTTCTTCAAATTGCAGTTTAACGATGTGTGCAATAGAACTGAGTTTTCCGTCACTGTGACTGAGGGATTGTTAGCGGAGGTGATGTCAAAAACGAAAAGATCGGTAGCAGGCAATCCTTCAGTCTTGACGGCAGATAAAGTTTGCGAGATTTGGGTGTTATAGGTATCGCTAAAAATAGTAGTGTTTAAAACGAGCAAGTCTTGCCGCAAGCCAGCTCCCATTACACAAGGGACGGGCAAGGATGCCCGATATTGAACGCCCAAAGTTTCGCAGGACGCGAAACCAACAGAGCGTTCATAAGCCAAGAAATGTGGTAGTGCTTAGCAGAGCGTATAGTCTTTATCAAATTGTTAGAGCGTATTAAAAAATGCAGCAGTATGATAGAATATATAGCCAACAACGCTGAAAACAAAAAACATTTCACATAGAACAGCGAACCCGAGAAGTGCTATCTTGCAAAAGGCAGTATCGGTAGTCTACTATCCCTGTTAATTGAAGTGCTATCCCGCAGAAGGCGCTATCGTTAGCCTGCTACCATATTCAACAGCTGAATTGAATAAAAGAATTAACAACGTACTGTTCCCCCGGTGTATGCCTATCGCTTCCACAACAGAATTGAAACACTTTTAATCATAAGCTCATTACTTAACTTTCGTGTAAAAAGTACCACATATTGTACATGGCAGATAAGAAAATTACACTTTATATAAAAAAGCAGTGAAAAACGACTTGCGGTTGTGCAAATCAATGAAATTTCGACCTGATGCGACATTTTGTAAATTTAATCTTGCAAATATGTAAAAACGGCATTATAATTAAACAAGGAAAATAACCTATGAACGGTTTACATATATTTTGCGGTAACGTTTACACCGCATACAGAATAAGGGATTTTAATGTATTATAATAAATTTGGCTCTGTTTCACCTATAAAATGGTTTATATTGCTGTGCCTGCCGCTGACTGCGTCAATAATCTGCACAGCCTGTAATAACGCTTATGCCGCCGCAGTTCCGGACAATGGGATAAGCTATGACAACACCGTAAGCTCTCAACCCGAGGAGATCCGGGATATAACAGAAGAAACAACAGTTACAACTACCGAAGAGATAAAACCGACACCCGAGCCGGACTATACGATAACAGACGCTATGTACAAATATTTCGACCAGTTCGCGCTTGTCGGCGACAGCGTATGCTCGGGATTTGCAAGCGCGGGATATTTCAAGCAGGAAAACAACCTTGCACGACCCAGCATTGCGGCGTGGAACATACACCAGTTCCTTATAACATCGGGCAATTTAAGCACAGACGTACTTGTTCACCTTTACAACAAGCAGCCTAAATACGTTCTTTTCTCAATGGGGCTTAACGATGTAAACCTTACCACGAAGGAACAGTTTGTTGAAAACTATATGCAGCTTCTCTATCAGTGCAAGCAGGCAAGCCCGAACAGCGAGTTTATCATTATGGCGGTAACGCCCGTCCGCAGTAAGTTCTGCAAGAATGAAAAGATAGACGAGTATAATTCTGCACTGCGATATGCGATCGAGAACTGCTACTATAGTCACTATCATTTTGTCGACCCTACCGACCTTCTTAAAGGCAGTGATAACAAGCTGAAGGAAAAGTACGCCTTTGAGGACGGCACTCACCTTGAAATGAGCGGTATGAGGGTCTGCCTGTGGTATATGTATAATCAGAATATCAGATACAATTTTACCGATGATGAGCTTAAAGATCCGAAATGCCCCGATATTTCACAATATGAATATCTTTATTGATAATATCGCTTTAAAAAAAGAAAAACGGCGGAAATTTGCTGAAATCCTGCAAATTTCCGCCGTTTTATTCATTTTGCCTATTTACTTTTTCATATTTGTGTGTTACTATAGTAAAGTAATTTTTAAGGCGTGTAAACCGCTCAGAAAGGAAACAAAAATGAAAAAATTAAATCTTAAGGCAATTGCCGCAGCTATGGCAGCCGCTCTTACACTCGGTCTTGCAGGTTGCAGTGCAAGCGGTAATTCTTCGACCGCAGACAGCAGTGCGGCAACAAATGACAGCTCATCTGTCGCAGAAAGCAAGGCAGAGGGCGACAACTCACTGCAGAAGGTCAAGGACGCAGGTCAGTTCATATTAGGTCTTGACGCAACATTCAAGCCTATGGGCTACACAGACGAGAACGGCGAGATCGTAGGCTTCGATATCGATGTAGCAGAGGAAGTTTGCAAAAGACTCGGTGTAAAGCTTGTAAAGCAGCCTATCAACTGGGATACGCTCACAACCGACCTTGAAGTCGGCAAATGCGACTGCGTATGGAACGGTCTTAGCATAAACGAAGAGCGTCAGGAAAAGATGAACCTTTCAGAACCCTATATGAAGAATGCTATGGTATTCGTTGTTAAGGGCGATTCGACAGTTGCAAAGATGGACGATCTCAAGGGCAAGAAGATCTCTGTTCAGAACGGTTCTTCTGCACAGACGATACTTGAAAACAGTGCGATCAAGGACGATATAACGATCAGCCCCATCGCTACAAATGTAGAAGCATTACAGCAGCTTGAGCTTGGTGTTGTTGACGCTGTATTCCTTGATGAAGTAGTTGCAGACTATGAGATCAAGAACTCCGGTAAGGACTACAAGAAGCTGGCAGAGGGTCTTGAAGAAGAACAGTATGCTATCGCATTCAGAAAGAACGATCAGGCACTGCGTGATGAAGTTCAGAAGACACTCAGCGAGATGAAGGCTGACGGTAAGCTCGGCGATATTTCAACAAAGTGGTTTGGCTCAGATATTACGATAGTTAAGTAATCGCATAAGCATAAAAAAGGGCTGAGACACAACCCGGAAAAGAAAAAGTGAGTCGAAGCGCAAGGAATAGTGCGCTCGGCTCGCTTTTTTGTATGGTTCACTTCTACTATACCGTTTTAGTATTTAATACCGATAGCAAGCTACCGATACTTCTTTTTGTCGGACAGCACTTCTCGGGTTCGCTATTCCACTTAATAACGTTGCTGCTATGAACGAGGGAGAAAACCAAAGGGAACAGGATAAGGGACTTGCAGCCCCTAACCCTGTCCCTTAGGTTTTCTCCCTCGTGCTCCCTCTTTCCTTACCCACACCCATACCCCGCAAGTGTGTTGGCGATAAGACACACAAACGACTGGGTTTTAAAAGTTTGCATAAGCGGGTCGCTGACGCTCACTTAGTCCCATTTTAGTACAGATATCTCAGGATAGTAGCGTTCTTTTTTGATAGTCGGTGACAGTGCAGTTGCACCGATACACTCACGAAATTATTAACATCTTATCGGTACGGAAGCTGTTTTAAGCGTTGTTGGCTGTATATTTATTACTTTGACATTTTTCCAATATATTGAATTGTAATTTTAATGTAATTTGATAAGCTGAAGAATTGTGTCACAGCTCCTATTTATGCATAAATACAGCCCCGACCTTGCGGTCGGGGCTGTTGTGACGGAACAAGAAGAACTTGTAGCGTTTAGCTCTTTGTAAATTTTATCGCAAGCGATACATCAAAGACATCGTCGCCTGTCGGGATTGTGACATTTCCGTTTGTGACTGTCAGCTTTTCGCTTTCGTATGACTTTGTATATCCGTCCATGAATATATCGGGGAGCGTTACGGTTTCGCCTCTGTTCGTGTAAAGCATATAACGTGTTTCCGGATTGCCGTCAACATACACTTCTACGCCGAGCATAACCATAGTGTCATCGTTCTTGGCAAATCTTCCACAGAAGTAAACATCTCTGTCGGGCATTGTGTATCTGCCTTCCTTATTCACAAGAGAAGCGTCCGTGCATATCCACTTTTCGTTGAACAGATAGCCTTCCTTGCGCGGCAGGTCGATATAAGCGAACATTTCCTTGCCTACAGGGACATTGGTGATAGTCCTATACGGCGTTGCTTCGCCATCTATCATATAGTAGACGTTGTAGGTTGCCGTTGTGTAAACGCACTCAACGCTTACATCGTTATGAGGCATTGTAAACTTGTATTCGCCGTTTTCCTCATAAATAGCAACATCATCGGACTGCCAGTAGTAAGTATAGCCGCTCTTCGCCGGAGGTTCGGGAAGAGTTACTGTACTCATATACTGTGCTTTCATCGGGCTGTCGGAGCTTGCGCTTCCGTCAACCGTCATATTGACATTATAGAACTTAGGCGATGAGGTCGCCTTGAATGTAACATCGTGAGCAGGCATTACAAACTTGCCGTCTGTTACAGTGATACCGTCTGCAGACCATTCGGTCACATCATAATAATCCTTTGTCGGCTTTGCGATAAGGGTTATCGTATCGCCTATCTTGCCGACCTCCTTTGTGCCGTATACCATACCGTCAAATTCGTAAGATATATAGCACTTTGTGGTCGTACCTATTGCAGTAAGCGTTGACGCAGGCATCGTGTCGGGCTGTCCGGATAATGCGCCCTCAGTGCCGTACCACGACCAGCCGCCAAAGATATATCCGTCTGCTTCTTTTGGTGCGTCAAATACGGGAAGTGCATCGCCATAGTGATAAGACACTCTTTTTATCGTCTTACTATTGAGGACAAAGGTTATCGTGTATTCCTTGTATGCACCGTCTTTCCATACCGCTGTCAAAGTCGTATCCTTTGTCAGCGTTATTATATCGTCAGCGCCGTAGATATTTCCGTCCTCGTCCTTCCAGCCGCCGAAGATATAATCTCTCAGGTCGTCTGTCTTTGACGCAGTCGCCATATCGGACAGCTTGATCTGAGTACCGTAATCCGCCGTGCGTTCATTGCTTCCTGTCAGCTTACCGCCGTTTGCGTCAAGCTTTAATGTGTGCTTGTGAACATTCTTCTGCCAGTTGCCAAAGACTATATCAAGCGTCAGACCGTCCTCGGACGCTATGCTTGATGAACCCTTGAACACGAGAGTATAGCCCTCGCCCTCAACATTGGCGGGCGTATAATTGTTGTACTTTTCAACGAATGCGAGATAAGCATCATATCCGCCGCTGAATGTATCGGTCTTTTCTCCGTTCAGAAGTACACCGTGCGGTGTGGATACATTTACCGTATAGGTCTTGGGCGTGGCTTGATAGATCGCTGTCAGCGTTGTCGAATAATCGAGCTTTACCGTCTGACCTAAGGCATATATCTCGCCTGTAGTGCTGTCCTTCCAGCCTGTAGGCTGATAATCGTTGTACTTGTCGGCATCCTTAGTTGCCCAACGTGAAATTTCTACCTCGTATTTATCCTGGCTGTAGCTCTTGAACTCTTTGCTTTCTTCAAATATCAGTCTGCCGTCGCCTGCGTCCAGCTTAATTGTAACATTACGTTTGAACCTCGGACGGAGTATAATACTCTTGTAAATGAGCGTCTTGTCGGGGATAAACTCGTTGAGGTAAGCATCACCGTATTCTTCACTCAGGTATACATCGCTCCAGTCGATGAACTGTATCGTTGTGCCCTCCTGCCGGTTGAGCTTGCTCCACGCCTCGTCAAATACCGACTGAGGCACCTTTGAGCCGCCCTCTATTTTCAGCGTCTTATATGTCTTGAATTCACGGGTCGCATCATCGTAATACTGTATCTCAACATCGAATATTCCGGCTTCGTAAACCGCATCGTATACGGTATCCTCATATACATAAGGCAATTGCTCATTGAATACGGTATCCTTATCGTATAAAGTTTTACCGCCGTCGGGAGTGTAGCCCATGAATGTCTTACCGTAAGGCCAGCTTGAAATAAAGAATTCCGGTCTTGTGCCGTAAGGTGTCTTTACGGTTGTCGACTTCTTATCGCCGGCATAATTATAGTAATTGTACGTTACGTTCATCAGCGCTCTGTCGTAATTTGCACTGAAGTGGAGCGCAACCTTCTGATAGTCGTTGTGATGATTGAAATAGAAGTTTTCGGAAGCTGCTCTCTGGGTGTTGCCTGTAACCTTGTAAAGCGGTTTATCTGTAGGCTGACCGCTTGTATAGTAATCCTTGCGGCATCCGGAGTCTATCGCTCTAAGCTTATTTCCGGCATACTTATACATCTTTTCAAAACCGAACGGTACTCCGTAGGTTGCGTGCCAGGAGCTTAGCTTCATATACTCGTCACTTGCGTTATCGGGTACTTCAAGTTCATCGCCGGCATTCACCGCCCACAGTTCGACTACCCATTCTTTATTTACGGTGTCATAGTATTCCATCTCCATAAGAGTCTGCGCTCTTGTTGCGGTGTATACTATTTCATAGTTGTCGTGGTCTACGGCTATGAAGTACGGGTCTTTGTCCTTCCACTCGCAGTTAATGTACTTCCAGCTGTCGGGAGCGTTATTTGTATTGTAAGAGCCTGCAAAACTGCCCGCAGGTACTTTTCTTGTTTCAACAAGAGTTTTAACTCCGTCAACCTCTCTGTAGAAATTGACAGTGAATATCTTGCCTACGTCCTCTTCCTTAACTCTCGACTCATCGTACCAGATGACCTTTACCGACTTTGTAAGGCTCATTTCGGGGTCGGCGGTCTTTGTGAACTGAAGTGACGTGCCTGTATAGTGTATCTGACCGACGCCTTCGGCTGTACTGTTCTTGTAGAAGCCGGACATGGTGTATGACTGCTCGTAACGGATAAATTTGCCTCTCCTGTCATAGAGCATTCTGAAGCCTTCGCCCGAAACATTCATCGACAGCTTGCTCCACGGTACAGACGCATTGTAATTTATCACGCCTGTTGTAATATCAAGCGTCTGTGCGGACACTGCGGGTAGATCATTCACATTGACCTCTCCCCAGTAAGTGCCGTTTGAACTGAATAATATCGGAGTTGTCACATCGTTAAGGCATATAACAAGGTCTTTGTCGCCCATCGAGAACAGCGGCCACTTGATTTCGGGTATCAGCGGTGCTTCAAGCCGCAATTTGAATACCTTTGATTCCGCGACAAGATTTACCTCGAGATAAATTCCCGCTTCAAGATAAAATCCGCCAGTCAGCGTCCGGTATACCGTACTGTATCGGTGATCCGGTTTGACAACGTGATATTTTGCCAGGCCGTATATATCAAGATATGCGCCTACCTGGACCTCAACGCCGACCTCGCCCAGTCGTCTGAGTCCTGTGAACGATACGGTAAGCTGTCCGGAAACGCCCATCTTGACGCCGACATATCCGAATACCGTAAGATCAAAGCTGTACCTGTCGCCCTCGACCAGCTTGTTTTTGTACATACTGAACTCTTTATCCTTTGAGTTGCCGTGTGTACCTACCTGCGTTGCGTCAAGTATCGAGAACTTACTTCCTATACCGCCTGCAAAGCTCATCTTTACAACAAGGCTGAGTTCAAAGTTAAGCTGGAACAGCGACAGCGGTTTAAATGCCGTGAAGAACGGTATACGGCATATTTCTATCTCTCCGCCCTTCTTGTTAAGCATATCCTTGACATCCTTTACAAGACCTGCGGTATCGTTCTTCTCATCACTGCCGAGCATCTTTGCAACTTCGCTCGTGATATTCCTGTAGCTGTTTGAACCTACCGAGCAGACAAGAACTTTAAGTTCAATATCCGTCTGTGTGTAGATATTAGCCGCATAGTTGAATTCAAGCTCAGGCAGCTCAAACCACTTGAATTCGAATGAATTATAGCCCTGGAATGAAACATTAAGATATTCGCTTACTGTAAATGTTGCATCTACCTTGAGCTTTTTCTTGATGGTAGTCTTATAGTTCAGCTCAAATGTAATGACCGACCAGTAATCCGGGTTAACGGTAGTAAAGTTATCGTTTTCTGCTTCACCGACCTTTACGGATACGGAAAGACCGATAGCAAGACTTGCGGCGATACTTTTGAGCGTATCCTCTTTAGGACGTGTATAGTCCGAGAAATCCTTTAATCTGTCATCGTCCGAGGCGGCGGTTACTGTATCGGTAACAAGCGGTTCGCCCTCCATTATCTCGTTTACGGTTTCATCTTCTGCAAGCAACGCCGCGAGCACGAGGTTCAGCTGCTGTACGCCCTCGCTGTTCTTGACTTCTTCCGCTATCGCCTCGGTATCTATCTGTTCTTCAAGGAATTTGTTTTTCGCGGGCTCTGTGAAATAAACATCGACATTGTCATAAACATCTTCCGCTTCGCAATCGGCTGTCTGAATGTAGTAAATGTTTCCGTCCTTTATTGTATCTGTAATTTTTACAAACAGGCAGTTTTCGGTAAAATTCTTTGTGCCGTTGTCAATGCAAAGCACATCGCCCACAGCAAGAGAATTTTCTTCAAAATAATCCGCCTGAACCATATACTCATCGGTTTTATCCGTAGCGAACAGCTTGGCTTTGTCGAGATACTTGATATTGTCCTTGACCTCAACTATGTTCGATTCTTCCTTGAATATCTTGAATGTATACTCGTTTACCGTATCGTCAAGACCCTTGAATGTAACTCCCTCGCCTGCTGTCATACGGTACATACAGCCGGCTGTGTATGCGGTTTCGGGAACGAGTGTATATTCATCTTTCTCGTTTGATGTTACAACGAAATTTTCCGGAGTATCACCCGTATACGCAAATAAGGTGATGTACTCCCATACATTATTTGCCGTTATTTCTTCGTCACATATAAGCGTGATCGGCTGATATTCCGCACAATCCTCCACATAGTAGGTGGTTCTCACGCCGGATTGGAAATCATCGGCAGATTCCACAAACGAAGCATACAAGGTCATATCCTCGTTTACCGGAGTATTGGTGAAAAATTCAGTCGTGAATGCCGTATCGGTAAACCAGCCCATAAATGCCTTGCCCGCACCGAATGATTCGGGAAGTCTGCTTATCGTTTCGCCCTTCTTTAAGGTTATCGGGGCTACCGGTGTACCGTCACCTGCATCAAAGGTCACTGTGACCTCTTCTTCTGCGGGCTTATTCTCATTATATGTAACCTCTGCGGTTATTGTCTTTTTAACGCCGTTTACGGTTATGTCCTTACTTGCCGTAACACTTCCGCTTGCACCGGGCAATATGACCTCGTCCGCAAATACATCTGTCGGTAATGCGGTCAGCGAGATCACAGCACATAAGAACAGCGACAATATCTTCTTACCGTGCTTCTTCTTTATACCGAGTACGGTAAGCGTACCGCCCGATAAAATACTCAGCGTCAGCCACAGCGGACACAGTGTTCCGCCTGTGGGAGGATTATCAGGATTATCCGGTGTCGAAGGAACGTCCGGAGCTGTTGTTTGTTCTGTTGTAGTCGCAGGTGTCGTTACCGGTGCAGGAGTTTCCTCCGGCGTTGTAGCAGGCGCAGGAGTTTCCTCCGGCGTTGTTGCAGGCGCAGGTGTTTCCTCCGGCGTTGTTGCAGGCGCAGGTGTTTCCTCCGGCGTTGTTGCGGGCGCAGGTGTATCAGGCGGAGCAGGAGTTGTTTCTATGTACGCAGTAAGCGTTTGCGTATTGCTCTTTCCTGCCGCAAGCACATATTCGCCGTTTGTAAGGCTTCCGTTCTTAAGGGTCAGTCCTGCGGGTAATGATATTACCGACTTTACCTTGTCGATCTCATAAACGTTACCGTTTGTGACGTTAAGAGTTATACCGACATTTTCCCCCTCGTCATAGCTCTCCTTGTCTGTAGCAAGCGTTGCGGATACAAGTGACGCTTCCTGTGCCGCCGTTATAACTGTCATCACACTTGAAAACGTAAACAGCGTTATAAGCGTTATTACCGCCGCCAGCCTTTTCCTTGTTTTCATCTTTTTTAACATAACCCACCTCCGTAATTATTCGTTTTCGTTTATGTACTTTCGATCGCTTTTTCAAGCCCTGTTTCTGCTTTTGCGATTATTTCTTTTATCAACTTTTGTGCAACTGTACTGAGATCAAACGCAAGAACTGCTTCAATAAGACAGTTTCTCTTTTCCAAAGGAACGTCATACAGCTTTAAGCTGCATTCAAGAAAACGTCTTATCTTTTTCGTTATGGTAAAATACATATCGCACTTCTTTGCCATAAATCCACGCATGATACTTCCCGACGCTATATCCATCTCATAGAAATCTTTATCTTCAGCCCCCGGCATAAACGGTGAGAATATAGCCTTTATCTGCACTGCTGTACTTTTTAAAATATATTCTGTAGTGCTCGGCAACGTATATGCCATTACATATATCTCCCTCAGCGGATCGGACAGCTCGGTTATATATATCTGCAATGAGGTTTCAAGGCAGTACACCATAAGCGGCTCCATATCCTTTGCAAATGTCCTCGCCTTTGCGAACTGATTTTCAAACATAATCTGCGTAAGCGTCAGAAGCAATGCTTCTTTATTTTCAAATGCCGCAAAAAACGATGTCGGCGACATTCCTGCCGCTTTTGATATCTGTGCGGTGGTAGTTTTTTCATATCCCTGCTCTAAAAACAGCTGTATTGCGGCAAGCAGCATTTTGTTACGACGGGCTACGCCCTTCGGTTGTAATCCTTTCAATTTGTATCCTCCTTATTGTCATCTATACTATAATTGAAAGTCTGGTTTTGAGTTTACTCAATTATAGCATATTGTTTCTCAAAAGTCAATAACTACCGTATTTTTATGTTCAAACTCGTTTATGCAAAACCTACAAAGCTGATAAGAATTAAACAAAAGTTTTCGGCAAACTAATTCCACTAAACCTATTGACAAACTAGGTTTAGTGTGTTATACTCATAACAACGAAAACGAAAGGGGCTGACGAAAAAATGATGAGCATAATGCGAATGTGTAAAGACAATATAATAATGCGTCTGTCCCGCAAGAACATCTGAGCCTCTCAGAACTTCTAAGCGCACGGACGTTAAGCAAAACGCGTCCGTTATTTAATGGGAGGATATATGATAGAGCTTAAGGATCTTGAAAAGACGTACCGCACTTCAAAGGGCAGCGTCACGGCGATAAAAGACATTAACATAACAATAAATGACGGTGAGATATTCGGTATCATCGGACTTTCGGGAGCCGGCAAAAGCACACTCGTACGTTGTATAAATTACCTGGAAAGACCGACATCGGGACAGGTAATAATCGACGGCAAGGAGCTTGGAAGACTGAGTAACAAGGAGCTTTTAAAAACCAGGCAGAATATAGGAATGGTGTTTCAGGGCTTCAACCTTCTCGCGCAGAGAAACGTTATAAAGAATATCTGCTATCCGCTTGAAATCGCGGGTATGAAAAAGGCGGACGCTGTGAAGAGAGCCGAAAGCCTGCTGGAGCTTGTGGGACTTTCCGATAAGGCAAAAGCGTATCCGTCACAGCTTTCGGGCGGACAGAAGCAAAGAGTTGCAATTGCAAGAGCGCTCGCCGCCGAAACGCACTATCTTCTGTGTGACGAGGCAACAAGCGCACTTGATCCCGACACCACAAGATCGGTACTTGAACTTCTGAAAAAGATAAACCGCACGCTCGGTGTTACGATAATCGTAATTACTCACGAGATGAAGGTAATAGACAGCATATGCGACAGGGTCGCCGTACTTGACAACAGCACGGTCGCAGAGATCGGCGATGTAAGAACGGTATTTGCAAATCCGCAGTCGGATATAGCGAGAAAGCTTATCATGCCGCAGGGCGGACTTCCCGTAACAAGCGAGAACGGAAAGAAGATAAGAATTATCTACAATGGCGAAAACTCTTCAAAGTCACTGTTATCGGATATGATATTAAAGTGCAATACGCCCGTCAATATTCTTCACGCCGATACGAAAGACATTGACGGCAAGGCTTACGGTCAGATACTGGTCCAGCTGCCCGATGACGAAATTTCGGCAGAAAAGATAACAGCATATCTTAAAGCCAACAGCGTTACCTATTCACAGGTGTAAGGGGGAAGAAAAATGTCAGACGATCTTATACAGCTGTGGGATAAAGGCGTACTTTTACAGGGCATATGGGAAACGATATACCTGACGTTCATCTCGTCATTCGTAGCTTACGTTTTCGGACTTCCGATAGGCGTACTGCTTACAGTGACCGATAAGGACGGAATCCACCCTATCCCGTGGCTGAACAAAATAATCGGTATTTTAGTAAACATCTTCCGCAGTATCCCGTTCATCATTCTGATGGTTGCGTGCTTACCCGCCGCAAAGGTTATTGTAGGAACAAGTCTTGGCAATAAGGCGATGATAGTAATGCTGGTGATAGCGGCTATCCCTTATGTGGCAAGAATGACAGAGTCCTCTTTCAAAGAGGTTGACAAAGGCGTTATTGAAGCGGCTCAGGCAATGGGCAGCTCCACATTCAAGATAATATACAAGGTGCTTATCCCGGAAGCAAAGCCCGCGCTTATGGTCGGCGCAGTCATTTCACTGGTAACTATTCTAGGTTATTCGGCAATGGCGGGAACGATCGGCGGCGGCGGACTCGGTATGATAGCTATCTCATTCGGCTATCAGCGTTTCAATAATGATATTGTGTGGATATGCGTACTGCTCACGGTCATCATAGTACAGCTCATTCAGGAGCTTGGTATGCTGATAGCGCGAAAGGCAGACAAACGTATAAACAAGTAAGGAGAGATATAATATGTCACTGCTTTTTACAAAGCTCTTAAGACAGAATTTCCGTTTCGGGCGAATGTGCCTATGTTGTATATAACAGATACCATAAAGGTGCAGAACGAAGAAAGACAAATAAAAATACAACAATGGTCATAACCGACAGATATAAAGTCGGACAGGCGGTAAAACCGCAGAAACGGAGAACTAACATGAAAAAGATATTATCACTGATACTCACAGCGGCTCTTGCAGGCGCAACACTTACAGCGTGCAGCTCAAGCGGCACAAGCTCAACAGCTTCTTCAAACGATGCTTCATCAGCAGATACATCTTCTGCAACATCAAGCGCCGCAGAAAGCACGGCAGACACAGACAACGTTATCAAGATCGGCGCAACAGCTACACCGCACGGCGAGATCCTTGAATTTGTAAAGGATAAGCTCGCTAAGGAAGGCTACGATCTTCAGATCACAATTTATGATGATTATGTACTGCCCAACAACGCAGTTGCAAGCGGTGAGCTTGACGCTAACTACCACCAGCACACACCCTACCTCAACAACTACAACGAGAAGAACGGAACAGACATAGTTCCCGCCGCACTTATCCACTACGAGCCTTTCGGTCTTTACGGCAACGGCGTTGAAAAGCTGGCAGATGTCAAGGAGGGTGCTTCAATCGTGATCCCCGCCGACGACAGCAACGAAACCAGAGCGCTTCTCCTCTTACAGCAGGAAGGTCTTATCGAGCTTCCCGAGGGTGCAAACGCTAAGGACGGCGTTACAACGCTTGATATAAAGGACGACCACGGCTACAAGATAACAACGGTTCAGGCAGATACGGTTGCCGCTCAATTTGCAAACAGCGACGCAGGTTCTTTAGCGGTAATCAACGGCAACTACGCTCTTGCGGCAGGTCTTGACATAAGCAAGGCTCTCGCAGTAGAGGACGCTTCGGGCGATGCGGCTCAGACATACGCTAATATAGTAGCGGTTAAGAGCGGCAACGAAAACCTTCCCAAGATTCAGGCTCTTATAAAGGCTCTCAAGTCAGACGATGTAAAGAACTTCATCAATGAAAAGTACAACGGTGCGGTTGTAGCGATATTCTGAGCGAGTTAAACACAGATACGGTATTTTCCCTTACAGTAAGTGATATAAACAACGAGCGGCTGTCGGTAAATGACAGCCGCTCGTTTTGTTATGCCGTGTTGAGTCCGAGTGAGAATATATCGATATCTACACTCACGCTGCAATCGCTGTCGGCGATCACCTCCCCTATTCTGTCCTTATTTTCGTTATAGAATTTGTTACAGCATCTGCGAAGAGCGTTTTCAAGCCCGAACACATCACAGCCCTTGCCCGCAACCGAAATGACAGAGTTTTCTACTATACGCTCCAGCTCTTTTTCGGCAGTTTCCGTAACAGCTCTTACAGCAGTTATATCTCCCTCTTTTATATTTCCCCTTGAACCGATCTTGCCGGACGCTTTGAGAAATACGTTGAAAGTTACCTCTCCGTCCTTTTCGGTGACTGTTATATTTCTTGATATATCATTCAGCGTAACATTAGGCTTTGCGTATTTTTCAAGCGGAACGGTGAATGAATATTCGGAAACTCTGTCTGTCAGAAAAAATACAGCTGTTGATACTTCGGCATCGGCGGAAAACAATTCTACGCCGTCCCGAAATACTATTCCTCCGTCAAGTATGATCGTGGTTTCGCTGTTTTTACTCTGCTCTTTCCCGTCTTTACCGCTGTCATTGCCGCTCTGTTTCGGGATCGTGACATCGGTTTCAAGCTCTGCCGCCTTAAGCAATGGCAAAAACGCACTCCTTGTACCCGTACACAGCATTGTCATCACCTGATACGGATAACTGTACCTGCACCTGCCCTCACTTGCCGCATTTCTGATAAGGTCGGATAATCTTTGAGATGACGTTGAGCCCTCTTTGAAACGGATATCAAGCAATTCTTCGGCTGTATTTTCCGCCGCGGCAACATACGCCTGCGGGTGCGAATGAAAGTTGCCTACGAAAAATTCCATCGTCTGCTCAAGGTCGTATTTTCTCAGCTCCTTGCCGATTATGATCAGCCTGTTCTCGCTCAGAAGCAAGTCTTTTCCCGTAAGCAACGATGCGTTTTTTGCCGCTGAGAAAACATTATCGCCCTCACCGACACTCTTAAGCACGTTGTCCTGCGTTTTATCTATCTGATTTTGTCCGCCCTCGCTTGACTGATTGAAATACTGCATACTGATACGGTATGCTTTTTTGTCGGGTAGATAATCTATGCCTATCGCCTGCACTATAGCTCTGTCCGCAAGATCGATGTAATTTGCGCAGCCGCACAGACCGAGTGTTAATAAAGTCGATACAAGCACTGCCGCAGTCCTAAATATTTTCGTCATTCTTTTTCACCCTCCCTCTTTGCTTTGTTCTGCCTGCTATCAGGACGACAAGCGGCACAACTACGCCGCCGATCAATATGTGTATCCCGCTGTTCATGATTTTGGTCATTCTTTCATAAACGCCGGCATCACTGCCTAAAATCACACAGAGCATAAAAATCAAAAAACCGGATGCCGAGACCGCAAGCGTTGTATGCGGCTTATTACTGCACACCGTATAGATCCTGCCTATGCAGTAAATAAGCAGTGCGGCTTTTATTATACCGCACATCAGCCAGACTATGGCATCTATACCGTCAAGGCGCTGAAACAGCACGATATCGGACAATGACGCAATGATATAAAGCGGATATTCCACCTTTGTCATATAAGGACCGAGTATCAGGTTATAAAGCATATTGAGAAATTCCATCAATATCAAAAGAATCGGCAGGTAATAAATTACGGTCTTGTACGGTTTACTGCGCAGTTCATCGGTAATTACGGCGAATATCAATATCTCGCTGTTCATACTTATCTCGGAGATCAGGGTTTTCAGAAAATGCGACCGGTCATTTATAAAGGAAAAATACAGATAATCAGGCTCGACCTTATCCCACATAGTAACACCTATAAGAAATATCAACAGACCGAATACGGCAGCCGCAAAGACAGAGCTTCTTGTAACAGCGCTCAGCCCTTTGACCGCACCGTATACAGCCGATGCTGTTATCACCGCTATTCCCGATATTGTTACAATATTGTTCAGAAGCGTATCTGTAACATAGCGCTGTACGCTCAATACGGTCTGCACAGCTGTGGCGGAAAGAAGCACCGACATAATTATCCCTGCGGTTATACCGAATGCCCGATTTCTGCGAAACGCCGCTGTTATCACGCTGTCGCCTTTGAATTTCAGCGTTATGAATATAACCGGCAGGTACAGCAATGCGGCGATCAGTTTTGCAAACAGTATTGCCGCAAATCTGTCGAAGCCGTAGCTTACCATCTCTCCGGGGATCGTTATCATTTCAGATGATAATCTGCACGCCAGAAAGGCTATCACAAGCTGTCCGTTACTTATCCTGCTCATCTCTGATCGTCCTTTCACCGCCGCGTTTGCTCTTAGCCTTGCCGGACAACTGCTGTACCGTCATATCCGAGCCGGAAAGGCGTTTCCAGCTTGCTCTGAAAAAGGTATCCCGCATAATGCTTTTAATCGTTACAGGTGCGAAAGGTGCGGTATATGGCACTCCGTATGCATTTTTTGCGCATATTCTGAAAAATATGACAGTTCCGCATACGGTTATTCCGAACAGCCCGAGCGCTCCGCCCGCAACAATAAACACAAGCCTTAATATCATACAGCTGTCGTACAGATCCGGCACGGCAAACGAGCACAATCCGGTCGCAGCTATTATCAGCACTACCGGTGCGCTCATAAGTCCGGCAGAAACCGATATTTCGCCTATTACAAGTCCGCCGACTATACTCACCGCATGACCTACACTTCTCGGCAGCCTTAATCCCGCCTCACGCATTATCTCATACAGGATATACATTATCAGACACTCGCCGAAAACCGGATAAGCCGTTGTCTGAACTGATGAGTAGATGTTGAGCAAAAGCCCGGTACGGAACATTTCAGGGTGGAAGTTACACAGTGCGACATAAAGTCCGGGGAGTACAGCCGCCGCAATAAATGCAAAAAACCTTATAGTACGCAGAAACGCCGAAAAGTATGACTTATGCGAATAGTCGTCCATTGTTACAAAGTTCTCCGCAAAAAGGCAAGGCAAAACAAGTGCGAACGGCGTTCCGTCCACTATTATCCCTACTCTGCCCTCATATAGCTTTGACACAAACACATCGGGACGTTCGGTGACGGATATTTGTGAAAACAGCGTACTGCCGCCGGGCTCTAAAAAGCTTTGCAGATACTCACTGCTGACTATGGTGTTAAGCGGGATATTCTTAAGTTTGTCAATAACGGCGTTTACAGTGTTCACATCCGCCTTGTCGGTAAGATAGCACACAGAAACGTCCGTATTGCTCCGGTCACCGATCGTCATCATAACGGTTTTGAGTGTGGGGGATTTCATACGGCGGCGCACCATAGACACATTTGTTCTAACCACCTCTATAAACCCTTCGCGGGAAGCTCTTAAATTCATATGAGTAGACGGTTCGTCTATGCTTCGGTGCGAATATCCCTGTATTCCTATCGCTATTCCGAACGAAGCGCCGTTACAAAGCAAAACGGCAAATCCCGACATTATATAAAGGCAGAGATCTCCGATATCATACATCTGCTTTTGCTCCTCGGCTATAGGCATATCGGTGCATACTGCACAGAAAAAGCCGTTATCGTCCGCTATTTCGGGAGGAGATGAAACAAGCGGGCGGAATATAAGGTTTGCAAGGTCAGCCTTGCCTATCATGCCCTCGCAGGTAAGCAATGCCATTTTATGACCGCCTACGGTAAAATATTTGATTATAAGATCCGAGCTGTTGTTCATAAGCGCTCTTACAGCACAGCAGTTTTCATCAAGATCTGACGACAGTGCGGTATCGGATCTGTTTACGGGTTCGGTGTTCTTTTCGGAAAAATCCGGCTTTTTTATATTGCTCATCACAAGTCCTCGCATAATAAAAAGTAATCTGTAAATAATAGCATTGAAATAAAATCTATCAATTATCTTTCCCGACTATGGAGGCAATATGCTGATAATAATCATTCGTTCTGTACTTTTGTACATTCTTATAGTGTTTGCGCTCAGGCTTATGGGCAAAAAGCAGCTGGCACAGCTTCAGCCGTCCGAGCTTGTAACGACAATACTTATATCCAATATTGCAACACTGTCGCTCGAGGATTCAACAGTACCGATGATATACGGCGTTATACCGATACTGATGATAGTTTGTCTTGATGTGTTCATGTCATTTATTATGCTGAAAAGTCAGCGCTTTCGTCGGCTTGTCACCGGAACACCGCAGATAATCATTACAAACGGAGTTATTGACCGCAGAGTGATGAAGCACCTGCGCTACAGCGTCGATGAGCTTATGGAGGCAATGCGCGAATGTATGATATTTGACATTTCTCAGGTACAATACGCTATAGTCGAAACCACCGGCAAGATCAACTTCTACCAGAAAAGCTGCTACAGAAACGTCGAAAACGGTGATATGGAAATCAAGGTGCAGAACTGCGATCCGCCTTGTCTGCTTATCAAAGACGGAAAGATCAACTATCCGGGTCTGCGCCGCTGGACCGGTGACGAGAAAAAGCTCCGCGATATGATAAAGGATATGGGGCTTGATATAAAGGATATATTCCTGCTCACAGACAGTGTGGACAAGGGCGTTTACACCGTGCTTAAGTCGGATAACAAAATCGGCACAAAATCAATGTGCCTGCCTCAGGAGAAACAGTAATGGGAAGAATGTTAACTTGCGCCGTAATAGTTGCGGCTATGGCAGCATTTGCAATATTCGGATACAACTACTCCGATAACCGTGCTAAAGAAATATATATCACAGCCGATGAGATAACACAGGCTATAGATAATGACGACAAACAAAAAGCCGCCGAAATGGCGGCTTATGCCGAGGATATCTGGCGAGAGCTTTCACAGGATACTATCTTCGTTGAGGATACCGAATGCGATAATGAAATAGCTATGTGTCTGTCACGGATAAGGGTATTTGCAGAGAACGGAGAGGACGATATCTATTCGGAATGTGCAGTCCTTAAAAGGCTTATAGAGCTATATATAACAAGACAGCAGATAACGCTTTCAAGTGTGCTGTAATATACAAAAAATGCCGACGGCAAAATACCGTCGGCATAATTCTTCAAATCATCATTCAAAGCTTAGGAAACAGTAGCATTGAGCTCCTTAATTCTTGCTTCGATAACGCCTCTGTTTTCTTCACGAACAGTTGCAAATGAGCTACCGCCCATTACAACGTCTGACGTGAGGTGGCCTACAGGGTTCTCACCTGTAGAAGAGTCAGCAATATCAGCACCGATACCGTTCTTGAACTCGAATACTGCCGTGAACGTTTCGGGGTTCTTCAGCTTATCAAGTCTGTCAAGCAGTGTGTCTGTCCAGTCAAACTCATCTATAGACTGCTGTCTGCCTGCCTTCTTTACTTCTTCATCCTTGGAAGCTAAGAGGTTAGCATAGATCCAAGCTTTATAACCGTCAGCGTTCTTAGAACCTGAAACGAACATAAATGCATCCTGCTTCATTTCCTGATAATATGTATCAGCACCGTCCATCTGGGGGAAAGGAACGAAGTTGATCTCATCATCATCCCACTTCTGCTTTTTCTTATACAGTCTCCATGTTTCCTCATATCTCCATGTACCGTCTTCAAGGAAGAGAGTGTTACCGTTTACCCACTCGGGATAGCTGGGTGCCCAGTTGTTTTCGATCTCTCTGGGGTAACGGAGCTGTTCCTGTGTATCATCAAATGTGCGGAGCATATCCATGCACTTTTCAATATTGGCATCGTTAAGGTTGCTTACAAGCTTGCCGCTCTCAAGACCGATGAGTGGCTTACCTGTTGTAGCGATGAATGCGTGGTCAAGTCCGTAACCGTCAAATGCATACTTAGCATTGTCGGGGTCTGTGAACTTTCTTGCCATCTCTATGCACTTTGACCATGTCCATTCACCCTTTTCAAAGAGCTCCCAGGGATCGTCAAAGCCGTTCTCTTCGATTATTGACTTTCTGTACCAGAGAAGTGTTGCGGGGTTTACATCAACGATAGGTGTGTAGACTTTGCCGCCCCAGTTGAACATATCTATAATACTCTTATAGTCTGCCCAGTCGTCTGTCGTGGTATCGATAACGCCATCGATAGGCTGGAACAGGTTCTGGTAAATACCATAGGGATAGTTAGAGGTTTCAAATGGGAATGTATCGGGCGAGTCATCTGACTGTACAAGCTTTGCAAGGTCAACATATCTGTTTGCATAGTTTGAAACTCTTACGTTTACGAATACGTTTTCGTCTGCTACGCTCTCATAGCCCTCGGGCTTGTTCTTGGGTGTGCCGTACATTGACTTGAAGAGTTCTACGGAAGAAGCCGCCTCCTGAATGTCGTACCATGCCATAAACTTAAGCTTGGTATCAACCTTGATATTCTTGTAGTCCTCTGCTACCGAAACGTTGTCGATCGCACTCTTGACATCTTCGTTAGAAGACATTATCTTCTGGCTGCCTGTAGCTGTTGTGCTCTCTGCAGAAGAATCAGCGCCGCTTGCTGTACCGCCGCTTGTTGCTGTACCGCCTGAACAACCTGTGAACGCTGTAGCGCCCATTACCAGAGCAAGAGCTGCTGCTGAAATCTTTTTGGTCGTTTTTTTCATCATTTACCTCCTGTACGGCTTTACATTGCCGCTTAATCACCCTATTATTATAACAAATTTTCAGGTTTCAATCAACCATTAGTTAAACCAAACTTAAAAAATATTTTTGTTTAATTATGACAACGAATTATGCGTTTACACGGTGTTTTCACAAAATTTAAGTTAATTATCTTTATACATCTGAGAATAACCTAATTGTTTAAAACCGTTTCTCGCGTATAGCTTTGCCGCTCTTTCGTTTTCAGGCTCGGTTTCGAGTCGTATTCTTGCAACATCGGCATATTCCTTTTCGATGAATTTGAAGAACTCTCCGGTTATGCCCTTACAGCGATGCTCAGGCTTTACATATATCTCCTCGAGCCACACCACAATACCGCCTGCCTCGTTTGAATAGGTAAGTGCAAGCAGAGCAAAGCCGTAAACCTCTTTTTTATCGTCACTGCGGAACATAAAGCAGACCGTATACGGTGAGCCTTCCATAAGCACATCGAATGTAAGCTTATGATTTTCATCGGGGATAGGATGAAGCACAGCGGGAGAATGATAGAAATCATGCTCCATAGCAAGATATTCTTCACGGTCGGTTTTTCTTATTTTTTCAAATACCATATTACCTCCTGTCACGCAAGACCTAACGGGTTAATAAACAGATACGCAAAATATCCTGCGTAAGCAACGAGCATTATAATGCCACCGACTCTCGTAAGCTCTTTTTTACGCAGGACAAGCAGTCCGAGCAATACAGCCGTTGCAATTGCAACGATAGTATCAATGATAAATGCCTCACCGAAGGTCAGTACGCTCGGCGAGAATATTGATGCCAGACCTACTACGAACAAGATATTAAAAATGTTACTGCCGATTATATTGCCTATAGCAATATCGGATTTCTTCTTGAGCGAAGCCGCAATGCAGGTGATAAGCTCAGGCAGCGATGTACCGAATGCTACAACTGTAAGCGATATGGTCCTGTCGTCCACTCCTATTACCTGAGCTATGCTCTTTGCTGACGCAACCGTAAGGTCGCTTCCGAGTACGATGCTCACAAGCCCTATAAGAGTGATAAATATCAGAACAGGTATCTTGTCCTTTTCGGTAAGCTGCGGCACTTCATCTGCCGAGCTGTCGTCACCCTTCTTGTAAAGATAGAACAGATATCCTAAGAATGCCGCAAAAAGCACCAGCATTATAACGCCGTCTATCTTGTCAAGCCCTCCGCCTATCCAGCCGAGAAGCAGTAATACAGCGGTTATAAACACAACAAACGGTATCTCGAATTTAAGTGTGTTCGGCTTTATCTTAAGGTTTGTTATCAGAGCGCTGACACCTAGTATAAGCAGTATATTCATAATATTACTGCCGACTACGTTTCCTATCGAAATAGCCGCCGCATCCTGAAATGCCGCACTGATACTGATTGCCGCCTCGGGGGCGGATGTACCCATTGCCACTATTGTAAGACCTATTACTATCAGCGGAATTTTAAATTTAGCTGCAATTTTTGACGCACCCTCAACAAACAGATCCGCACCCTTTATCAGCATAGCGAATCCCACTATCAGCACGCCGAGCGAGCATATAACATTTGCATTGATATTCACGCCGACCATGTTCATCACATACAGTGCCGCTCCGATCACAAGCGCGATAATTGCTATTAACATTTTTGTCCTCTTTCTTGTTTTTCAACTTAATTTTTTGTCTTTACACGAATGACGGGCAGTAACGTTCATGAGAAGCGACTGCCCGTACATATATCATTTTATTAACTTACTGCTGACCCACAAGCTCTTCATAAAGACCTATGTACAGCTTAGCCGACTGCTTCCAGCTGAAGTCTGCCTTCATCGCCCTTGTAACGAGCTTGTTCCACTCAGTCTTGTTCCAGTAGCAGTCCTTTGCTCTCTTGATAGCATAAAGCATATCGTGAGCGTTGTACGACTGGAATGTGTAGCCTGTGCCGTTCTCATCACCGCAATCAATTATGCTGTCTGCAAGACCGCCCGTTTTTCTTACTATCGGGATAGTGCCATAACGCAGGGATATCATCTGTGCAAGTCCGCACGGCTCGCTCTTGCTGGGCATAAGGAACATATTTGCACCGGCATATATCTTCTTGGCAAGATCGGGGATATATCCGCAGGTAAATGCTACTCTGTCGGGATATTTCCAGCGCATCTCGTGGAAGAACTGTTCATACTGAGCCTCGCCCGAGCCTAATATAACGACCTTATAGCCAAGATTTATGATATCGTCAAATACGCACTTTACAAGGTCAAAGCCCTTGTGCTCAACAAGTCTTGATACCATACCGAGAACAGGCTCATCGCCCTGAGGCAGTCCGACCTCTTCAAGCAGCTTCTGAGTGCAGGTTTTCTTTCCTGCTTTCTTTGTAACGGTAAAGTTTGCTGGGATAGCGGGATCTGTTGCGGGATTGTACATATCGGTATCGATACCGTTGAGGAAACCGCAGGTCTTGTACTGCTTGTCCGCAAGCGCTCTGTCAAGACCGTGCGAGAACCACGGATCAAGTATTTCTCTTGCATATGTGGGAGAAACGGTCGTGACCTTATCCGAAACCTCTATCGCCGCTTTCATAAGGTTGATATCTCTGTCATATTCCATAAGCGAGGCGAAATGCTTCGGTATGCCGAGAACGTCTTCAAGTATCTCCATACCGTATCTGCCCTGGTACTGAATATTGTGGATAGTGAACACATTCTTGATGCCCCAGAGCTTCTCGTCATTTCTGTAGAAAATACTGTAATAAACGGGGATCAATGCGCACTGCCAGTCGTTAGAATTGATTATCTGCGGCTTGAAATCGATGACCTTGAGCATCTCAAGAACTGCACGCGAGAAGAATGCATATCTTTCGGCATCGTCATAGTAACCGTACAGTCCGAAATCACGCTTGAAATAATACTCGTTATCAAGAAAATAATATGTAACGTTGTTTATCTTTGCTGTGAACAGTCCGCAGTACTGGCTTCTCCAGCCTACCGGCACAGAAAAATTCGTAACATATGTCATCTGATCGCGCCACTGCTGCTTGATGGTATTTACATATAGAGGTACTACCACACAAGCCTCATGACCCTCTTCGACCAGAGCCTTGGGAAGTGAACCGGCAACATCTGCAAGTCCGCCGGAAGCCGCTACGGGCTGAGCTTCGCTTGCCGCATATAAGATCTTCATGTTTTTCCGCCTTTCAGCCACGCCTTTAACATTACAGCTGTGGCTCTTTTATAATTTCTTATTCCTATTTAAAAATATAGCATATTTTGCGTTCAAAATCAAGCAAATTTTACGGAGCTTTCTGTCGAACAAAGAAAAATCGGAAATAATAACTAAATATTTCAATTTCTCTTGTTCAATTTAACAAAATCAGCTGATTACGGTATTGCAATTTTATTAAAAACAGAGTATAATTCTATTGTAAGCAGTCTTTTATTCTAAGGCTGTCTGTCTTGTATCAACATAGAAAAAGGGAAGGTGTCATTACAATGGCAAACAAAGAAATCAAATTACTTGACGTTATAGACAGAGCACAGTTACAATCCTTACAGGATGCATTTGCAAAGGCAACAGGCATGGCCGCACTTGCAACAGACAAAAACGGTCCTGTTACCCAGCTTTCATGTCCTACAGACTTCTGTATGAATTACACCAGAAAGTCGAGTGTGGGTTGCGAACGCTGTAATCTCTGCGATTTAAAAGGCGGCGAGCAGGCAAGCAAGACAGGAAGACCCGCAGTGTACTACTGTCACGGCGGACTTGTTGACTTTGCATCGCCTATAATAGTAGATGGTGAACAGATAGGCTCTCTTATAGGCGGTCAGGTATTGACGGAAGCACCCGACCTTGAAAAGTTCCGTGAGATAGCAAAGGAAATCGACGTTGACCCGGATGAATATGTAGAGGCCGTAAAGAAAGTACCGATAGTTTCGGAGGAAAAGGTAAACAATGCGGCAGAGCTTCTTTTCAAGATGGCTCAGGCTCTTTCACAGGTCGGATACGAAAAGTACCGCATCACAGAAGAACACAAGGATACTTCGGCAATGTTCGATGAGGTACAGGAAGACTATGTAGTTATAAACGCAAAGGTCGAAGAAGTCAACACGGCAATTGCGGCATTATCCGACGAGTTTGATCTTCTTCGCGAAAAAGCAAATGAGTCTGCTAAGGCGGTTGCTCAGACAGACTCGATCCTGAAATACATACAGAATGTTGCCACTCAGATGACCTTGCTCGGCTTCAATGCTTCAATAGAAGCAAAGCACGTCGGCGAAGCGGGCGCCGGCTTCAATGTAATTGCACAGGAAGTACGTCAGCTTGCAGAACAGACTTCCAATCAGACACGCAGTATCGAAGACGTGCTCGGTAGCGTACGCTCCTCAATTTCTGCTATCGACAAGGAAATTGCAACCGCAGTAAGCAAGATAGAAGCCAATGTTGCTACAGTAAAGGAGCTCAGTGACAAGATCACCGAAACTTCCAAAAAGATAGATAGTATCAGCAAGGCATAAAAAAATTCAGATAAGCAAGCAGCTCGTCGCAGAATATTCTGCGGCGAGCTTTCAGCTTGTAGAAAAAGTCCATTTTTATAAAAATGGAGCAAATTCTCTATCCCTAACCCCAAACCCCTTCCCCGTGGGAAGGGGCTATATTACTGGGGCTACCGCCCCTAGTCCCTGTCGGGGGCTTCGCCCCTGCGACCCCAATTTTTAATAATTAAGAGGTTTTTCGACAGTCTGGCAGCTCGTCGCAGAATATTCTGCGGCGAGCTTTTTGCGTTTATATGGCAGCGGATAAAAAGCAACGGCTCTGCAAAAGCAGAGCCGTCATTATTATTAAGATCAAGAATTATTCAACAGTCTTGTTGAGTTCTGCAAGACGAGCATCTATCTGACCCTGATACTGTTCACGGAAAGATGTGTAAGATTCACCTGTCATGTACGGACCCTTTGTGAGCTGTTCTACAGGGTTATCCTGGTTGTCTGTGCTTGCGATATCCTGACCGATACCGTTCTTAAAGTCAAATACGCCTGTGAATGCCGTGGGATCCTTCATTGTATCAAGTCTGTCAAGCAGTGTATCTGTCCAGTCATACTCAGCCTTGGACTGCTCTCTGCCTGCCTTCTGTATTTCGGGATCGTTTGAAGCAACTAAGTTTGCATAGATCCATGCCTTGTAACCGTCTATGTTCTTAGAACCTGCAACGAGCATTATAGAATCCTGCTTCATGCTCTGATAATACTTATCTGAACCGTCCATCTGAGGGAAGGGAACGAAGTTGATCTCATCGTCATCCCACTTCTGTTTCTTCTTGTACAGTCTCCATGTTTCCTCATATCTCCATGTACCGTCTTCAAAGAACAGTGTGTTGCCGTTTACCCACTCGGGATAGCTGGGTGCCCAGTTGTTATCGATATCTCTGGGGTAACGGAGCTGTTCCTGTGTGTTATCGAATGAACGAATCATATCAAGGCACTTTTCGATGTTAGCATCATTAAGGTGACTTACAAGCTTACCGCCTTCAAGTGCGATAAGAGGTGTACCTGTCGTGCAGACAAAGTTGTTTTCGGGGTTGTAACCGTCAAGTACATACTTGCCGTTATCGGGATCTGAGAACTTTCTTGCCATTGTCAGGAATGTTTCCCATGTCCACTCACCCTTTTCATAAAGCTCCCAGGGATCGTCAAGACCTGCTTCTTCAACAGTTGACTTTTTGTACCACAGGAAGCTTGTGGGAACAAGACTCATAATAGGGCAGTAGTTCTTGCCGCCCCAGTTGAACTTGTCGATAGCTTCTTTATAATCAGCCCAATCATCTGTTGTGAAATCAATGATACCGTCAAGGGGCTGGAAAAGGTTCTGATATACGCTGTAAGGATAGTTGCAGATCTCAAAGGGGAAGCAGTCGGGGGAATCATCTGACTGTACGAGCTTTGAAAGGCTGGTATATCTGTCCGCATAGCTTGAAACCTTGACGTTTACAAATACGTTTTCATCCGCTACGCTCTCATAGCCTTTAGGCTTGTTCTCGGGTGTGCCGTAAAGCTTCTTGAATACCTCTACTGCGGGAGAAGCCTCCTGAATGTCCCACCATGCCATCCACTTGATCTTTGTGTCAACCTTGATGTCCTTATAATTTTCGCCGGCAGAAACATTGTTAACTGCGCTCTGAACGCCTTCGTTCTCAGACATCTGCTTCTGTGTTTCGCCTGTTGTAGAAGCAGCTGAGCTGTCTGTTGTTCCGCTTGTTGTTGCGGGTGAACCGCTGCCTGAACAACCAGAAAAAGCTGTTACGGCAGATACGAGTGCTAATGCGCCTGCAATAGCCTTAGTATATTTTCTCATCTTTAATCCTCCTGTAGATTATCTGTACCTGAGTACAGATTTGCGTATTATTACAATTACTATTATAACAAAATTGCTGTCACACCGTCAATAAACATTTTGCAGTAATTTAGCTAAACAATTTTGTGAAAATAGCACAATCGAAGCACGTTAATTTAGGTTAATTAGCTAAATTTCAGCTTATTCTGCTATTCAGATCATTCAGATATGCCTCAATGGCAGGCACATACTCCCCTTTCACTTCATCCTCCAGATTCTTTTTGTAATCCTGACCTTCCATATAACACCAGTCGTCCATCTCGTCGATATAGCTTTCGCCGCAGTACAAAGGATTCGGATTGCTGCATATCTGCTTAAATTCTATAACCGGTACAAATGTTGCCGGATCGTTTATCCTGTCCATTCTGTCAAGCAATCTGTCGGTCCAGCCATATTCGGATTTTGCATTCTGACGTGCAATGTTCTTTTGCTCTTTGTCACTATTTGCCAATGAGCCGGCATAGATAAGCGACTTATACCCCTCGGCATTCTTTGAGCCTTTCGGGAACATAAACGAATTGATGATTATGCTCTGATAATAAGTCTGTTCATCATCACAGCGCGGGAACGGAACAAAGCTTATCTCATCATCGTTCCAATTATTCTTATTCTTGTAGAGCTGCCATGTTTCATCATATCTCCAACTGCCGTCGTTATAGAACAAAGTGTTGCCGTTCGCCCACTCAGTGTAGCTGGGTGACCAATTATTTACAACCTCCCGCGGATAACGGTAGCCTTTCTGAGTTGTTGCAAACTGACGGACAAAATCCATGGCTTTTAATATCTTTTCGTTTCTGAAATTACCCACGAGCTTTCCGTCGTTCAGCCCGACAAGAGGTACGCCGGTCGTTGTCCAAAGATATATATCTGCGCTATAGCCGTCTATAGCATATTTTTCCTTTTCCTTGTCTGTAAACTTTTCCGACATTTCAATGAACTTGCTCCACGTCCATTCGTCTTTTTCATAAAGCTCCCACGGGTCTTCAAGACCGTTTTCTTTGATAGTAGAAGTTTTGTACCACAAATATTCCGAAAGCTTAGCGTCATACACAGGGGCAAAGTTGCTCCTGCCGATCGTTGTCTTCTTCTGCGCCTGCTCATACTGTGCAAATTCGGCGAGTGAAAAATCAATTATATCATCAACCGGAGCAAACAGTAAATTGCTGTCATGGTCAATCGAATAATACGGGAACATTGATTCGCAAGGGAAAGCGTCCGGCGAATCGTCTGACTGTATGAGCTTTGCAAGATCAAAATACCTTTCTGAGTAATTGCTCACCTTTATACTTACAAACGGCTCTTCATCAGCCGTACTCCCCGAACTGCTCTTCCGGTATTTAATTTTCTCATACCCTGAGGGTATTTTTTCCGGCACACCGAAAAGCTCCTTATATGTATCGGCAACATTGCTGTTGTTAAGGTCATACCAGCCGAGAAATTTCACCTTTGTGTCGACCTTGATATCCCCTATAACGTCCTTAACGGACTTGCTTGCAGATACAGTGTCGTTACTGCTGTCGGTGCTGTCGGTGCTGTCGGTGCTGTCGTCTGTTTCCGCATTTTCCGAAGCGGCGGGGTCGCTGTCCTTTATTTCTGTACTGCTGTCGGGAGATGTACTGCCCGAGCAGGCGGTCGTCAGCATTACCGCTGACAGGATAATTGCGGATAGCTTCTTTGTGTGTTTCATAAATAGCTCCTTTGATGTAGTGTGAAATGAATTTTATTGCTGAGTTACGATATTTTCTGCTGATTTGTTGATGCTGTCTGTTGCTTTATCAAGCTCCTTGATAATGTCCGGTCTTTCTTCGGTAATAAACGTTCTGTAGTCCTTGCCGTGCACATACGAGCTTTCTGAAAGTCTGTCAACAATGACATCGGTCAATGCGGTAGGCGGTACTTCACGGAAATAATCACGGCAATCAACTACCCACTCAAAAGAATCGGGGCTGTTTATCTTATCCATTCTGTCAAGAAGCCTGTCGTTCCAATCATATTCGGTTTTCTTTTCCTCTCTGAGCCGTGTCTGTGCGGAGCTGTCGTTATATAAGTATGCCGCCGAATATACAAGCGCCTTATAGCCTTCGGTATTCTTTGAGCCTATCGGGAGCATATAAGTATCTTGAGCGCAGTTATACTCCTGATAATACGACTGTTCATCATCGCAACGGGGGAAAGGAATGAAATTGATCTCATCATCGCTCCATTCATTCTTTTTCTTATAAAGCCGCCAGGTTTCATCATATCTCCATAAACCGTCTTGATAAAACAGTGTGTTGCCGTTTGCCCATTCGGAATAGCTCGGCGACCAGTTATTTTCTTCTTCTTTGGGATATCGTAGATTTTTCTGAGATGTGGCAAACTGACGCAAAAAATCCATTACGGAGATTATCTTCTCATCATCGGCATTGCTTTTAAGAAGACTGTCTTCTATACCGATAATTCCCTTTCCGGTAGTGGCGAGAATGCCGCGTTCAACAAAATATCCGTCAACGCCGTATTTCTTTTCTTCGCTGTCGCTGAAGCTTTCGCACATACTGAGGAATTTGCTCCACGTCCACTCGTTCTTTTCGTAAAGCTCCCACGGGTCTTTAAGTCCTGACTCTTTTATGACACTGCTTCTGTACCACAAAAGTGAGTGTGGGGTACTGCTGAATATCGGCACATAATCGTTTCCGATATATTTCAACGATTGCTGTATCTTGCTGTATGGAGCAAATTCTTCAGTTTCGAAGTCTATGATATCGCCTATAGGCTGAAAAAGCTTATCTTCTCCGACAGAGCAAGGCATTCTTGATATCTCAGCCGGGAAAGCATCGGGAGAATCTCCTGATTTTATCAATTTTTCAAGCGTATAATATCTGTCAACATAACTGCTCAGATAAACATCTATAAACGGTTCTGTATCGTTACCGGAGTTGTCTTTTTCATAACCCTCCGGATTTTTCGGGGGCACACCGAAAAGCTCTTTGTATGCGCCTGCAACATCTCCGTTATTAAGGTCATACCAGCCGAGAAATTTCACCTTTGTGTCGACCTTGATATCCCCTATAACGTCCTTAACGGACTTGCTTGCGGATACAGTGTCGTTACTGCTGTCGGCGCTGTCGGCGCTGTCGTCTGTTCCCGCATTTTCCGAAGCGGCGGGGTCGCTGTCCTTAATTTGCGTACTGCTGTCGGGAGATGTACTGTCCGAGCAGGCGGTCGTCAGCATTACCGCTGACAGGATAATTGCGGATAATTTCTTTGTGTGTTTCATTAAATAGCTCCTTTGATGTAGTGCGGAATGTTTCTTGTCGGTTAAAAAAGTCTGTTTGATAATTATCATATATTTAATTCTGTTTTAATTGTATCACATATCCGCGACACGGCTCAATAGAAATATTGTACTAAATTAACCGCCGCGTTTTGGGCAGAATAAACAGAACACCATTGTACCGTCTGCACGGCAAAGGGTGTTCTTTATGTTTATATGAGGAGAATTTTTATGCTCATCATTCGTTATCAGGGCTTTGTCCGGTACTGTCCTGATATTCGCCGATTATCGTTTTATAGAGCTTTTCTGCACGGCTCACGTTTTCATCGGGTATATAATATATTGCTCCTCCGAAAGCGTTCATAGACGGTTCGGTCATCACATATTTCTTATCGGAAAGCACTCCGTCTGTGTAGAAGTCATACATTTTGCACAGCTTTTCAAATTCGGTCACCGCTTCGCTGTCTGCAAGACCGTATGGAACAGCGGCCATCTCTGCATTGACGGCATATACCCAATCCGAGCTGTAAGAAACCTGGTATGGCGAGAGTATTTTTTCAATTTTATATATATTGTAGTCGGTTTCCACTCCTACGCTTGTGTTGTATTCGTCGCTGCCGGACTCTGTGCCTGCTTCCGTATTGTCATATTCGTACTTAGCAGTCCTTAAAGCACCGATTATTTTTTCCCTGCGCGATGTCGAATTATCCTTGTTTTCCAGTATGGCAAGCGATTCCTTGCAGTTCTCTCTGATCTCAACGCTCATTGAGGAATAAGTTGCATCAGCGCGGACAAAGTCGAGCACTGCAGCGAGTTTTCCTGTGTTTCTGCCCGCTTTCATATCATTTTTCAGCGCCTTAATCAGCTTTTCGTTAAGCTCCGTTTTAAGCTTTCTTCCGTACAGCTCACCATCATCGCGGTGGGAAATAATATCCCAACCGTTTCCTGCGCTTCCGAAATACTCAAAAAATGACTGATATCCGTCACTTTCGGACATGGCGCATCTCATATCGTACAGCTTTTTCGCATATTCTGCGCTCTTATCCTTTTGGATATTGACATTAAATGTTCTCGTCACAATGCTTCCGTCTTTGAGGCGATATTTAAAGCTCACAGTAGTATAGTCGGTATATTGATCGTCCGGCGTACTGATGTAATGAACGACCCCGTTGCCGCCTGCACGCGCATAACCGTTATTGACTATGAATGAATGATAATCGGTTATCGCTTTGATCGATCTTTCATCGTCAAACTCCTGAAATCCATAGTTGACTATACCGCCGCCGCAAAATTCATTGAAAGCCTTTGACGTTGAAACGCTTACGTTGTCTACAAAAAACGTAGACGGTACATAGTGTTCAAGTCCGAAAATGTCATATGACCTCATAACAAAGCACAGCAGTAACGAGCCTGCAACCGCACAGCCGTATCTTACAAACGACTGCCACAGCTTGCGTATTTTTCTGCCGTGCGTCAATTCCGCCAGAAGATACAGAACAATGCTTATTACAAGGCAGGCTACATATGCCGTTATGTTATTTTCATGCAAGCCTGTTGTTCCTGTTATATTTGCAAAAACAGTCACAACAAGACCCAGTGTTATTATATGATACGGCAGTTCAAACACGAACGGCGAGCCTGTCTTTTCAGCTTTTCTCAGCCTTGTTGCAAGATAAGCAAGACCGAGATAAATTACAAACAGTACTGCAAGTACCGTTATATTGCGCACACTGAACACCGAGAACATATCGCTCTGCCACAACGTTCCCTCCATCTGATATTCAACATACTTATATGAGTTGAAGAAAGAACCGATGAACGAAAAAATAGGACCGAGCGGTGCGGCATACATTGCCAGTGAAAAAATCTGTTCATCGCTTGAAACACTGGTCAGTCTGCCCATGATTATGCGGGCAAACGAAACAACAGCCATTGACAATACCACCATACCGAGTACGGAATAGATAATGCTGTCAGCCGTTCTACCGGCGCAGGCGTTTATCATCACGCAGAAAGCATACATAAGCGCCTGAACAATAACAATTGAGATCAGCAAATAAAGCACTACACCGGCAATATCCTTATACACTATCAAATTTGTCGCACGATAAAACGCATCTATATCCGCAGTGCAGTTACCGTTGTTATATATTTGCGTTATCTTGTCCGATAGCGCGATTTTACTTGCAGAGGTTACCACTGCGCTTACCGCACCTGTCAGCAGTGTGGGAAGAATGCATATGACAGAACCCGAAAGCAGGTCGGCAAAAAATCTTTGGGTAGTACCGAGCGGAAGCGGTAAAATCATATCTGCGTCACACTTTTTAAGATTGTAGCCGAATATGACGTTTGATACCACAAATGGCATTATCAGAAATATCACGACCGACACGACCGATACTATGACACCGGACATCAAAATCGTATCAACAGTGCCCAGAGTTTCCTGTATATTATCCAAATTGAATACACCTGCATTTATAAAGTCGTTGAGTATTCCGGTACAAACAGAAACGCAGGCGGCAAATGTCGGTATACCGAGTATGCTGAATATCAAAGAAAGAATAAGCAGATTTTTGTTTTTGAACAGCTTGTATCTGAAATAGCTGCCGAAGTAGCTCTTTTTACTTATCGAGTTCTGAGCTGTCATAACCGAGTCCCTCCATTTCATATATGAATATTTCGTTCAGCGTGAGCGGTATCACATCGCAGAATTTTGCACCCTTTTCGCTCATTATACGGCAGACATTCTCAGGCTCACCCTTAACAATAAAGCTCTGTACACTGCCTATCGTATTTTCCGACAGGATTTCAAGCTCCGGGAAATCAGCGGCTGTCTTTACGCCGTCAAACGAAACCTGTATCTTATGCAGATTGCCTTTTATGCAGTCAAGCTCACGGTCAAATACCACCTTGCCTTTATGAACAAGACCCACGCTGTCGCAAAGCTCCTCAATTTCCGTAAGGTTGTGTGAAGAAATCACAACCGTGCTGTTATTCTCCGCCATAGCGTCAAAAAGCATTTTTCTGACATTTATTCTCATTGTCGGGTCAAGTCCGTCAAATGCTTCATCAAGCAGGAGGATATCGGTAGATGCCGCAAGTCCGCATATAACCGCCGCCTGCCGCTTCATACCTTTTGAGAATGTAGACATACGCTTGTCGCGCGGCAGATCCACAACAGTCATAAGTCTGTCGAACTTCTCCTTTGAAAATGTCGGATAGAATACCTCATACATTTTTCTCATATTCTCGGGGGTCATATTAGCATACTGTTCAACATCGTCGCTTACATAGAATATCCTCTGTTTTACCGCCACGTTGTCATAGATCTTTTCCCCATCGACCGTAGTACTTCCGCTGTCCTGCTTGTATATTCCCGCAAGAATACGCAGAAGTGTTGATTTTCCCGCACCGTTCGAGCCGAGCAGTCCATAGGCACTGCCGCTTTTTACATTAAGCGTCATATCGTCAAGAGCAAGAAAATCGCCGAATTTCTTAGTTACCTTTTCTACGTTTATCATATTTCACCCTCCTTATTTGAAACGGCGTTAATTACTTCAGTCATCATCTCTTCGGTAAGCCCTGATTTTTTCGCATCGATCACAGCCTGACGAAATTCCTCTGCTGCTTTTTTCAACACGGCAGGAGAATATTGTGAACGCTCCGCAACATAACTGCCCTTTCCCGGAAGAGAATATATAAGCCCTCTCTGTTCAAGCTGTCTGTAGGTCTTCTGAACAGTGTTCGGATTTATCGTAAGCGCTTTTGCGACTTCCCGCACAGCCGGCAGCTTTTCATTTTCCGCCATTTTTCCTCCGATTATCAGCTCTGCTATCCTTGCTTCAAGCTGTTCGGACAAAGGTATTCCGCCTTGAAGTCTTAAAGAAAACATACTGCACCGCCTTTCGTGATAACTGTACTGTTTGAGTTAGTACAGTTGTATAATAACATGGATTTATGCGTTTGTCAATAGGGTTGAGAAAATAATTTAATCGAGTATGGGGGAGGTGATGGCTTGCGGAAAAGCAAGCTATTTCAGAATTTGCGAAAAACTGTTGTTCTTTTTCTGTAATGCTAGCAAGCTTCCGATAGTTCTCCTTGTAGGATAGTACTTCTCGGGGGCGCTATTTTTGTGATATGGTTTTTGTTTTTGGCTTTGCGGAAATATTTGGTGTTTTGCTATGGTAGCAGGCTACCGATAGTTTTCTTTGTGGGGTAGCACTTCTCGGGTTCGCTATTCTGTGCGATAACGTTGCTGCTATGAACGAGGG
>ERZ779877.480-NODE-480-length-43454-cov-9.418212_pt1 | contig 43454 bp, 37 predicted proteins | sample MGYA00511556_ERZ779877 | MGnify/ENA primary metagenome ERZ779877 (study PRJEB29588, sample SAMEA2159338) | human gut metagenome | biome: human gut; feature: human-associated habitat; material: faeces | place: Denmark | collected 2008/2010 ...
AATTGCTCCTTTACTATTATTAAATATAAAAGACATAGATTAGCAAGGACAAAAGGTAGAGATAAGTAGTAGAAAAGCTCTGGATTAGCGATTACTAAATAACCACCCATAAAATTTAATAAGCATAAAGAAAGACAACCTATTATCATTCTTATTTTCCTCCTCTTTTAATGAAAAGCATATAAACTTTCTTTTACCTGGTTGATATCAAAAGTACCTTTGGTCGGTTGTGATGGTAATTTCTGATTACCTACTATAAAAGGGCTTAGGTCTCGTTCAAAAGCTGTTAAAACATCATTGGTTGTGTACATTTCTACAAAGCACTCTCGAATGAGACGGAACAATAAACCTGCTTTTGCAAGGGTCGTACCATAGCTGTCGTGTATCATTGCAAAGTTAGTTATTTTTGCTTCTGCTGCCCTGTTTACGGTCATTTGTAAATGACTGGCATCCATACTGTGAATAAAATTAGGTGCAATTGCTTGTGACTGCTTGCGCCTATCTACAGTACCTGTGACTTCTATATCATAAAAACGTTTCACGATGTGTAAAAAGCGCATCTGATATGTTCTTATGTTATAAACCATATATGGCTGCTGAACAATAAAGCCCATAGGTGTTGTCCACTGTATAACCTCACCGTTCTTAGTGACCATACGTGCTACTTGTTGTAACCATTCCATACCTTCTACAGCCTTAACAACCGTGGTCTGTACTGCTTTCCAAATAAGCTTGGCCATGTATCCTGCATATTGGTTAGCATTATCAGCCGTAAATAGCCCCTCACCTATATGAGAAATAATTGTGTCTTCCAATATCTGGTCTCTGAAACCAAACTGTTTAGCACCATAAGCCAATGTCATAACGGGCCTTTTTGTTACCTTCCTGTTAACACCAAAGGACAACCAGCCCTGTGCAAGGGTCTTTGTACCGTACTTGATTTTATCGTGGTCATCGGTGGTGTCTCCTGTGCCTGTCTTTGCATCCTGCTCTAAGACACAATTAACTTTGTCTGCTACGGTCTGATAGATGTCGTTTGGTTTGTCCCCAGGTGCTAAGTTGACTTCTTGGGCTCCAATAGGGTCTCTAAGGATGGCTGAAAAATGTTGCAACCCGCTACATGTGCCATCGAAAGCTATTGGTATACCTGTGGTAAAACCTTTAGCGTGACCATTATGCTCTTCAAGGTACTTTTGGAGCTTCTGGTACTCAAAAGACCACGCTAAGAACTCAAAAGGAGCATCAAGGTTACCCCACCAGTCCACCATGTCTAACGGCTGGGCAGCAGTGTCCAAAATGTTGCTTTTATTGTCTTCTACCCATGCTATGCAGTCTGCAAAAGACACCTTGTCTATTCCCGCAAATTCAGCCCCTGCAATAAAAAACCACTGGATGTCTTCATCATTTTCCAGTGGTTCTGGTTCTGCAAATAATAGTAACCCCTTGTTCAATTCATCGCCCTGTGGGCTAAAAGACGGTATTGGGTAGATACGCCCTCGAAAGTCTATGTTGTGTGGAAAGTAGATTTTATCATATTGTTCAAAGCGTTGTGCTGTTCGTAAATTGATGTGTACCCTTAGGGCTTTTCCCCGCCTGCTGGCTTCCTTTTCATACAGAAGTTTAGCGGCTTTTTTGTGTCTCTTAAGCTCTTCTGGTGTTGGATTTTCAAGCGTTGGTAACTTTGAAAAGGGCTCCATCTGTGGTAGTCCTGCTATGTCTCCCCCGTTATTAACAAGTTGTTCTGCTACCCGCAACACCTTAGAGTTAATAATCCATGGTGTCTGTTGAATGCTATTTACGGCATTTAAGACATTACTTAAATCAGCGGCTTTTACTTGCTCTTTATACTGCTTAAAAAAGAAATTGTTTTGTCTATCCTGTGTATGGTAGCGCTCTGTACGGATAAAGCCATGAATAGCATTCAATTCGCCATAATAACCGCCTGTTAAATCTGACTTCCATGGTGCTGGTGTCATAATCATTGGACAAGACTGATAGGCTCTTGATAATAAATAATGAGTATTTGCGTTCCATATTTTATGAAAAGCATCTGTAGGCTCGATGCACTCGACACCTTTGCCCCTGAAACTTGTACAATAACGGGTACTGAATAAATCTGTCCCTTCCATGCATATTTCTAATAGCTTTGCACCAAAAAGCATCGTTTCTTTCAGCGGCCACTGTCTTTCTTTCCAATTGGTCTGCTTCATGACGTTTTGTATAAAATAGCGCCGATAAAAATTGCTTCTTCGTCTTGACAGTCCTACTAAAGTATTTAGCTCTTTTTCCTTGTTCCCTTGTAAAAAGGCCTGTAGCTGTGCTTCTTCTAAGACGTCTTGTTGTATATTTTGACACGTGCTTGATAGTGATAATGTTGTGTGTGCCGCATTGACGGTTTCTGTGATTGTAGCCAAAGACAAAAGAGTAACTAAATCTTGTCTGTTGTCTTTATAGATGTTCAGCAACCACATGACCAGCGGATAATATGCAGCCTTAACGCCCCCTTTTGGCTCTTCTTGATACTTTAAGAACGCCTCAATGTTAGCCGCTAAGGTATCATAAAGGTACTCAATTAAGCCACGGCCTATTGGTGTCTCTATGGCCTTGCCTGCTTGTGTCTTCTCTTGCAAGTGCTTTTTAAGCTGTTCTTCTGCTTGGTGCTTGAATTGGTACTCTATTTCAAGCTCTTCTAAAAACAGCGGGCTTTGTTCAATATTTTCTATCACTTGCAACCTCCGATTATCCAAAATAAAAGCCATGCTATGAATAAAGACACAGCAAGGCACAGCCCATGGAACATTCCTATTGCAATGTAGGTTTCTAAAGTATCTCTATCAATTGGGAACATATTGTTTACCTCCTGAGTAAATAAAAAGCCCCCATATGGTGACATAAAGGGGCTATTTACAAATAACGAAACTGGCTTTGTGTAAGACACTCTCAATAGCTTTGGTGTCTTCAACGAAAATATGAAATTGTGTATATGGTGGTTGGCTGTCGGTAAGGGTAATGTAGGTACATGAAGGGCGTTCAAGAACATAAAGTGTGCCATTATGAAACATTAAGTAGCATGTAGCCCCGTGTAGTACCTCTGCAATTAAAAAAGCACAGTAGTTTTTGTCTAACTGTGCCTTAGTAATTACAAGTCCGTTTTTATATATCTTGCGTGGGTACATTTCATAGGCGTTCAATGATGCCTTTAGGTGTCTTTATGTAGCATCCATCGGCATAAAGCAGCGCTCCAAAAGCCTTGAAGTCAATGTAGGGTGCCACTACTTCCCACTTTTCGTCTTTAATTGCCCATTCTTTTATCCACTTTTTGGCATAGTCGGTCATTGTGTTGACACCAGTTAAAAACATCTCATCAGCAGAAATGGCGTCAATGATGGTTTTATCCTCTACTTCCTGAAAAACATCTAAGTAAGCAGAAAGTGTTTCTTGCTGTGCTTGTGTCATGTTTGCTACTTGTATTGCTTCCTCGATTGCGTCTGCAATGTAATTTTCATTTGTAAACTGCATGTGTACTAAAAAGTTATGATTATGCCATGTCCTAATTAATCCGTTTTTGAGTAACTCAATAAGTTCCATTGTTGTTTCCTCCCTGTAATTTTTGAATAAAATGCATAATAATTTGTGGTCGCTTATAGCGTGGCACTATTCCATAAAAACTATTCTCTAATTCTCTTAGCCATGCTTTATTAAGGTGCTGTCCACAGGGTTTAAACCCTATTGTTATTGCTATATCATTAAAAATATACACATCAGCTAACCACCAATTAGATGGGTTCACTAAATAGTATTCTGGTGAAAAGTCCCGTCCTAAAAGAGAATACATGATATCCATAGGTGCTTGAAAACACTTATAGCGTTTTAAGAGCTTTTCTTGCGTTATTTTTCTATACATTTTGTGCTCATCTTTCTACTCTGCAATCTTTTTGTGTTTGTATTAACTTTTTAAATTGTGCTGGACTATTGAGTGCCCTTATCCATTGATTAATGTTATCTACTTTGAAATACGGAAAATTTAAAAGAAAACTTTTTTCTAAACTGGTTTTGATATGTTGTTATCTTATGTGAATATGCTGTGCTTGTTTCTATGAAATAACGGCCATAAGGCGTAAAGGCTATAAATGAAATAGGCCTTTTATATGATTGAAACAAAGAAACACGGCCACAAGGTGTTTCCACAGTCATTATTTTTTGATTGGGAAGTGAACGGCCTGTATTTTGACTTTTTAGATTTGTTATTATCATTTTCTTTCCCTTTCTTGTAACAATAAAGCATTAAAAAGGGCTGGATTATGTATTGCCTTCAGCCATTCTGTAAAATTAGACACGCTGTACTGATGAACAAGATGGTTTCCATGCTTTTCATAAAATATTTTTTGATATTTTGTGGTTGTTCTTGAATATCTTTTATCTGTAGTGATGTAGTACGTGGTATTGTGTACCATACAACGCACTGTCATAGCAATTGGTGTCTCGTAAGACTGAAATAAGACAACACGCCCCACGGCCATATACATGGTTACTTCAAATTGATTAGCAACGGGACGTCCTGACCGCGGGCTTTCAATATTTTCAACTCTAAACATTTTATTTTCCTCCTTGATTTTTAATACACGGTGTTATGAATACGACAATTCTTTTTTAATAGCAGGGCAAGCTGTACCCTGCTTATCCGTCTTGTGTTTCCAAATGCCGATGTGGTTTCTATAAAGTCCCAATCAGCACATTTTAAAAGAGACTGTAGTTTTTCTTTTACAGTCTCTGGTGAGAAATCTTGCCTATAAAGTTTTAGAATTTTCATTATTCTTTTATTTCCTTTCCATGTAAATAGTCGTCTATTTCATAATTATCTCTAACAATAACATTATGAAATAGTTTGAAATTGCGCCCTTTACAATATCTTACTTTTTCAAGCGTGGTAGGTGCTGCAACTAACATATTGTTATTGCCATACGCATGCCTGATTACCCACGCATCACGTGCCTGCTTGCTGTCAAAACAGTAGAAATCATAAGCGTTATGGTTGAAACTGTCATATGATATATTGATACCATATTGACAGTATTCCGCATAATACTTTCTATTTTTCATGATTGTTTACCTCCTTCTACATCCTCAACCAGCCAGTTTTGCGCCTTTTTACAGCGCTTTGCAAGCCGTATTTGCTGTCCTTTTGCGAGTTTCACAATCTGCTGTGCTTTCCGATATCTACTACAGTTTTTTTTTTATTAGCAGTGCTTTTTTTTGCACTCTGTTGCATAAGTCATTGCAACTTTTAGCATGCGTCTGACGCCCCCATGCTGACGATTACTGCAAGCACTATAGATACTGTCACTCTCTATAGCGGCTCTTGCAGCCGTGTGTATGACATGTTATAATACATGTACAACTGTACCGTCATACACATTAGCTATGCAACTGTCAAGGTACCGTGTTACTTTTTGCTAATCACACTGTATCACATGATGTCACACATTGTCTAATTATTGATTTCTATATGACGGTATAGTTTTTATTTATAAGAAAGGAAAAATACGATGGATACTGCAAAAATCAAAGAACAAGCACGGGCGGAAAAGCGTACCGCAACATTAACAGTACGGTTGACACCAGCGGAAAAAGCGGCATTTCAGAGCTATTGTGATATTAATGACTATGATAGTTCATCACTATTAAGAGCATTAATGCATGAGTTTTTACTTAATGAGCAAGACACAATCAAGATACACAGCAATAGACATAATCGTAATAGCAATAATGTGACAACGACTAATAACTATTACACGTCTAATTGTGATAATGACGATAAGTAACAGTATGTATACTTTTAGGGACATTATGGTTGACAATAAGTATAAAATAACTTACTTATTGTCTCTTTTTGTTTACACTATGCATTGTCTGGTTGTGTCTCTTTATGTCTCTTTTTGTGTCATTTAGGTACATTTAGAAATATTTAGGGACATTTAGGAAACAATAAGTACGTTAATGAACATATTGTTCGATATCTAACAGATAAAATATCTATAACATATTTATTATGAATAGACACATATATAACTTCCACTCTATATGTCCCTTAATGTCCCTAATTGATATCATTTTTGTTATCAATCAAACAACAAACAGGTAACATCTTGTCCCCTTTTATGTCCCTTATTGTCCCCTTACGTCCGATGAATGCTGACAAAAAGGAAACAAAATTAGACATTATGGTACACACCAGGTATACCATATACCCCTATAGGTATATTAAAGACGTTATAGATTGTTTATGGTTTCTTTATAGTCACACCTTGGGCACATTATGGCCTATATGTATCAGATTTACTTTATTATTACTATATGGGACATATGGTACAATTAGGGACATATGGGGGTATTTTTATATTTTGTAATTCATTAACCCACATTTCACAATTTTTACATATTTTTATTTTTGTGCCCCCTAAAGGAGACCATGATGAAACATCAACGAAGACAAAAGGGTGAAGGCAGTATCATTGAGTACAAAAAGGGACATTATAGAGGCTTCTTAGACCTCGGTAGAGACCCCCAGACACAAAAACGCATCAGGAAGACCTTCACGGGTACAGACAAAAGAGAAGTCATCAAACTAATGCAACAATACCAATATGAAAAAGAAAAAGGTATCCTTAGCATTAATAGCATGACTCCTTTTAATATTTACTGTAATCACTTCTTAGAAATCAAAGAAGGTAAAGTAAAAAGTACAACATATAAATCTTACGTTCATTATATAAATAAGCATTTTATACCCTTCTTTCATCAGACACCCCTGAAGGATATTAAGACAAAGGATATAAATACTTTTCTTATTCAACATAAAAACTATAGCAATGCTACTACAAATGTCTATCGGACTGTCTTAAGTATGATATTTCAGACAGCAATAGCAGAAGAGCTTATCTTTACTAATCCTGTATCTTTGTCTGAAAACATAAAAACAAGACAAAAAGAAATAGTACCTTTAACAATCAATGAAGCACAGCTATTACTAAATTCAGTTAAGGACATGAAGGTACATACAGGTATCCCCTGGTACCCTATCATCCTCTTGTGCTTAGAATGTGGCTTTAGACGTGGTGAAGTCTTAGGTCTTCACTGGTCGGATGTAGACACAGCCAATAATACAATTACTATTCACCGCTCTATTGCTTCAGACACCTCTATACAAACACCTAAGACACAGAAGGCACAAAGAACAATAGCAGTAGATGCTCACACTATCAAAATACTCCTCACTTATAAAAAGCATGATATTGTTGTCTTCCCGAATGCTATTGGGTCTTATTTTGCCCCTACAGCCATTTCTGTAGCCTTTAAGCACCTTAGTGAGTCATTAGGGCTCCATATGCGCTTTCATGACCTACGGCACACCAATGCCACCTGGTTAATAGCTAAGGGTGTCAACCCAAAGACAGTAAGTGCCCGCTTAGGACACAGCGATGTCTCTATAACGCTCAATAGGTATGCTCATGCCGTCCAGGAAGAAGACAAAAAAGCTGCCTCCCTTATAAACAATTTAATAAACAAGAAATAAGAACCATTGTGTGCCAATAGTGTGACTAATTGGCACATTTTGTATTCTTATTCTATCAAAGGCTACAATCGGAGGTAGAATTGTAGCACTTAAATACACCAAAATAAAATGCTTAATAAGATTCTAAATCAAATAAATTTTCTTTCTGTACTCCGCACACAGTCGAAAGTCCCATAAAAAAACGACAGCAGAATTTTCTACTGTCATTTCCTTTTCTTTTCGCCTTATTTCAGGCGCAGACCCAGTTTTTCACCAAGCATTCTGTATCTTTCAATATCACTGCGGCGAAGGTAATCAAGCATGTTTCTGCGCTGCCCGACCAGTTTCAGCAATCCGCGGCGGGAATGATGGTCTTTCTTGTGTTCTTTCAGGTGTTCAGTAAGAAGAGCGATTCTCTTGGAGAGGATAGCGATCTGCACCTCCGGAGATCCTGTATCGCCTTCATGTACCGCATACTGTGCAATGATTTCTTTTTTCTGTTCTGCTGTAAGCATAATTAAGCCTCCTGTAAATAAATTGCCGCATCTAAGTGATTCGTCGGAGTATCGAAATCCCGGGATGCAGTTCATACCTTAGCCATTATACACAGAGTGCATATATTTTTCAAGTCCTATCCTAGAATAACCTTATCACTCAATGCATCTGCATTTTCCTCAAACTTTTTGAGGAGCACTTCAATTGTCAGTTCCCGTTTTTCCTCTTCTGCATAATCGGCAATAATTCGTCCGCTATTCATCATAATCAGACGGTTTCCGTATCTTAAAGCATCACGCATATTATGGGTAATCATCAAAGTTGTTAAATGCTGCTCACTGACAATCTCATCCGTAATTTTCAGAACCTTATCCGCAGTTTTAGGATCTAAAGCAGCTGTCGGTTCATCAAGGAGAAGAATATCCGGCTTTTTCAGTGTCGCCATCAACAGTGTCACTGCTTGGCGCTGCCCCCCTGAAAGAAGATCAATTCTTGTTCCCAAACGATCTTCAAGTCCTAAATCAAGGCGGGCTACCATTTCTCTATATTTTTCGTGATCACCATCAGAAAAAGCCCATTTCAATCGGCGGCTTTCTCCACGGCGGGAAGCTAAAAGAAGATTTTCCTCCAACTGCATTCCACCTGCAGTCCCTTTCATAGGATCTTGAAACACGCGTCCAATAAATTTGGCACGCCTGAATTCACTCATCCGTGTTACGTCTGCACCGTTCAACTCAATTGTTCCTTCATCAGGAATATAAACTCCGGAAACAGCATTCAGAAGGGTACTTTTCCCCGCACCATTACCACCGATGACAGTGCAAAAATCCCCATCATTCAAAGTCAGTGATAAATCAATCAATGCTTTCTTTTCATTAGGTGTTCCCCGAAAAAAAGTCTTGCTGATATGTGAAATTTTTAACATAATCAGCCTGCCTTTCCCAAATTGGCTTTCTCCTTAATCAAAGGCGTCGCCAACGCAAACATAACAATAATTGCAGTAAACAGCTTCAAATCATTCGGCGGCATCCCCAAATGAAGTACTACAGCAATAACGATCCTATAAATTATCGAACCAAGAACAACCGCCATCAGAGAAGACGAAAAACTGCCTGATCCGAGAATAACCTCGCCAATAATCACGGAGGCCAAGCCGATCACGATAGTACCAATACCCATTCCCACATCAGCAAAACCATTATTCTGGGCTACTACAGCACCACATAATCCAATCAGAGCATTGCTGAGACAAAGCCCCAATATAATCATAGAATCTGTATTTACCCCTTGGGCACGAACCATTTGTGGATTGTATCCTGTCGCGCGAATGCACATGCCCAATTCAGTACCGAAAAACCAATAGATAAAAGCACTGATAATTACCATAAAAACAAAAGGGACGATAAATGCACTGACAGAAGGGGCCGTATGGAAAAATTTACCGGTAACAGAAAATACTGTATCTGCCCGAAGCAGAGAAATATTTGCTTTCCCCATCACATGAAGGTTAATAGAATACAGGGCAATCATTGTCAGGATTCCGGAAAGAATTGCCGGAATTTTTAATTTCGTATATAAAACACCTGTGATAACTCCTGCTGCGGCACCGCAGATCATAGCACTAAGAATCCCCCAGCCGGGATTTACATTTGAAGAAATAAGTGAAGCGGCTACAGCTCCTCCGAGAGGAAAGCTGCCTTCACAAGTCATGTCCGGTACGTCAAGAACACGGAAAGATAAAAAGACTCCAATTGCCAGCATAGACCACATAAGTCCCTGGGCAACTGTAGATATAAATAGATCAAACATCAATTTCACCCCGCAACACAGGCTACGGTCTTGCCGCCTGCCCGTCATACAAATATAATTTTCTTGCTTTCTGCCACACGTCGTAAGGCAGTTCTTTCTTCAATGTTTTTGCTACAGACATGTTCACGATCCAATCGGGATCGATCTGCTTGGTAATACCGATTTCATAAGGTTTCTTTTTCCCATCCAGCAATTCTGAAGCAATCCGGCCGCCACTGAATCCCATACGATAATACTCTGCAGATACAGAAAGCAAGGCGCCTCTCCTGACCATTTCCGCATTTTCTCCAATAACCGGAATACCAAGTTTCATCAAATGCTTCACGATCTCATCAAAAGACTTTAGAACGGTTTCATCTGCAGGAATATATACCGCATCTACGTGCCCGCTAAACTTTTCTATCTGACTGATGGGATCCTCTTTTTCATCAAAAGCCACTTCATAAATATGAATCCCCTTTTTTTCACTTGCATCTCGAAGCAGATTCAGTTGGATCACAGCCCCTTCATCTTTCGGATTAAAAATAATTCCAACGGTTTGAAGGGAAAGTACCTTTGCCGCCATACGTATTTGGTTCAGTACTGCAGGCATATCACTGATTCCCGTCAGATTATAACTATTATCAAAAAAATTATTACTTTCCGGTGGAAGCATTCCCACACCTACAATGGGAACAGATTTTGTTGCAAGGACACAAGCTTTCGTCGCATCAGTTCCCACTGTAATAATCAAATCTTTTTTATCTTTGACGAAATTTTTAGCCTGGGCATCAAGTTTTTTCTCATCACCATCAGCAGAAAAAACGTCAATCCGGATATTATCTTTCTCCCGATACCCCCTCGATGCCAAAGCCGCTTTTATTCCGGCAACCATTTTCCCCTGTTCCGGTAAAGAATCACTCTGCAGGATTCCGATATAATAAAATCCTTTTTGTGGAATAAGCCTGATTTGTTTTTTTAATGCTGCTGAATGGTCATCAATGACAGATGCCATTACGATTACAGCGCAAACTGCAATCAGCAACAGCATCCACCAGTTCCGCCTTATTGCGGTCATTTACCGATTCCTTTCCCCAAAAACTACAAGAGTTCCGCCCGATCAAGAACTGACTTTGGAATCTGTATTCCTAAATTTTCCATTTCTGCTTTATTGATATACAGCTTGGAGTTAGCTGCGCCTTCTACAGGGAAATCCCTTATCTGCTTTTTCCCTTCAAGGATATCTGCGGCCATTTGACCTGCTCGCTTTCCAATATCATAGAAACTAATTGATTCCGAAGCCAAAACCCCAGACTTTACATGCCCCACTTCAGCACCAAAAACAGGAATTTTTTCTTTATTGGCTACGGACATCAATGTTGGAATAGACGATGCAATAATATTATCAGTCGGAATAAAAATAGCTTCTACGTTGCCCCCCAGGAAACCTTCCGCCACCTGCTGCACATCATTAACCGAATTTACTGTCAGTTCCACCACATCAATCCCCAACGGTACACATACTTCTTTCAATCTTTTTGCCTGCACAACAGAATTGATTTCGCTGGAATTGTAAATAATCCCGATTCTTTTAACATTCGGAATAATCTCACGAATCAAAGAAACCTGCTTCTCCAAGGGACCGCGGTCATGAGTACCGGTCACATTAGCATCAGGCATCTCTTCCGATTTCATAAGCTTCGCATTTTCATAATCAGCAATAGCCGTACAAATAATCGGGATTTGATTTGTGGCATTCGCCATAGCCTGCGCAGCCGGCGTAGAAATAGCGCAAATCAAATTATAATTCCCTGACACGAATCGATTGGCAATAGAACGTAAATTAGACTGATCTCCCTGCGCATTCTGCTGGTCAATTTCAATCTTGTCCTTTAGTCCCCTCGCAGCCAAAGCATCAACAAATCCCCTATTTGATTCGTCAAGTGCCGGATGCTGTACAATTTGTACAACTCCTATTTTCATTTTTCCGTTGCTGCCCGTGCCGGATGAATTTCCACATCCCGCCAAAACTCCTACGGCTAAAACTCCTGCAATACCTACTGCTGCTGCTTTTCTCCACTTTTTTCCTACCATTCTACTCATCCTCCTATACTTTCTGCTTTATCATAGGCAGAATTAATTGCCATATATTGTAGCACACTTTTTCATGAAATGCTTAAAAGAATCCTTTTTTAATGTCTTCTATCCATTATGCATAAAAAATACACTCCATTGAACATGGAATGTATTATTGTGAAGAATTATTCTTCTGTCTTTGCTTGAATAACTGATCTTCCTTTATAGAAACCACATACCGGACAAACATGATGCGGCAATTTCATTGCATGGCACTGTGGACATTCTACCAGACCCGGAACGGTCAGCTTCCAATTGGCACGTCTTTTATCCCGACGAGATTTGGAATGTTTACTCTTTGGACTTGGCATTTCTTGCACCTCCTTACCGATCGGACCTTTTGCTGTCTTGTATGCTGTGTATCGACAACATCAAATAATATTCAACTTCATCATTATACGGGGCAGCTTTGTGTTTGTCAATAAGTTTCATTGCGAATCAAAAAATGGGAACCCTCAATTTCTTCATTTTTTTACTTCCGGTTTTAAAAGCACTTTCTCAAGAGATATTACTTCAATATCTCTTTTAAAATTTCGATAAATCATCTCTTTCCCTATCAATAAATCCTTCCACCAACATTCGTTTTTCGTCCTTCTTCATCCTGAAAAACCGGAAAACATTTTCTGCTGCCGTTTTATTCATCCCTTTCACACGGGTAAGTTCCTCCACTGTCGCATTCCGCATTTCATCAAGCGAACGGAAAGCATGCCACAGTGCATTTCTACGCTGTGGTCCGATTCCCGCAATATGATCCAATATGGATTCCGTATTCCTTTTTGACGTCCACTTTCTATGATAAGCGATAACAAAACGATGGGCTTCATCACGAATAAATTGCAGGAGCTGCAGCGCCGGTTCGTGCGGATCAATGATAATCGGATCCGTCTGCCCTTCCACATAGATTTCTTCCATACGCTTGGCAAGGCCAATGACCGGTGTATCAACTCCACAGCTTCGGATCACCGGAAGCGCAGCATCCAGCTGGCCTTTGCCGCCGTCAAGAACAATCAAATCCGGTCTTGGCCACTTGGTTTCTATACCATATCTCCGTGCCATAACTTCTGCCATAGACTTGAAATCATCGGGCGTCCCCTGAGTCGACTGCAGTTTGAATCTGCGGTATTCCTTTTTATTGGGGCGTCCGCTTTCAAATACAACCATGGATCCTGTAGTTTCCGCCCCCTGATTATGAGAAATATCAAAACATTCTATCCGTTCAGGCAGCTTTGGCAAATGGAGCAGTTCTTTCAATTTATTCACAGCGCCTTGTTCACGGGCATCCTGATATTCCCATTGTAATTTTTTATCCGCCAAGTATTTCGCAGCGTTAGACTGCGCCATATCTTTCAATCTGCGCTTAAATCCACGTTCAGGAACATATATTTTGACATCACCGTCGCGAAGTTTTGACAGCCACGCAGTTAAAAGCAATGATTCCTGCGGCAAAATCGGCAGTATGATTTCCTTCGGTACAGAAGATGGATTCGCACCGTAAAAATTTTTAATAAATGCCGCGATAATATCCTCATCCGTTTCATGAAGACTGTCGGGAATACTGAGATTTTCTTTCCCCACCATTTTCCCGTAACGTATATAAAAAATTTCCAAACCGGCGTGTTCATCAAGACGTGACATCCCCACCACATCAAAATCACCCTCTTTGGAAACGATATTTTGCCTCTGCTGCACACTCTGTACAGCATGAAGCTGATCCCTGAGCACCGCCGCACGTTCAAAATTCATTTCTTCCGATGCCGACTTCATATCTTTTTGCAGTGCCTTTACAAGCTCCGTATTTTTCCCTTCAAATAAATCACAGGTTTTTACTACATACTCATGGTATTGCTCTTCTGTGCAGTGATTCCAGCAAGGAGCACAGCACAGATTCATATGGTATTGAAGGCATGGACGGCTGACCTTCATACTCCGGCAGGTCCTAATCGGATACAGCCTGCGGATAAGGCTCAACGTTTTTCGCAGACTCCCTACATCAGTAAAAGGGCCGAAATATTTAGCACCATCATCTCTTCTGATATTTCTTGTCACAAGAATACGCGGCCATTTTTCATTAACCGTGATTTTCACATAGGGATAAGATTTATCATCACGGAGGGAAATATTGTACTTCGGGTGCAGTTCTTTAATCAGATTGCATTCCAAAATAAGAGCTTCCATCTCTGTTGCCGTCATGGTGATATCCAAATCCGCTGCATGACGGATCATGGCGACCACTTTAGGAGAGCGGTTCTTATCTTCCCTCACATAGGAACGAACTCTGTTTTTTAAATTGACGGCCTTCCCTACATAAATAACGCGTCCGTCTTTATCTTTCCATCGATATACGCCGGGAGAATCAGGCAACGCATCTACTTTTGCCCGTATTAATGTATTAATCGTCTCCATGATGTTCCTTCATCAATTTCCTGATTCGTTCTATAACAGGTTTTAAGTACTGCCCCGTATAGGAGCGTTTGACTTTGCAGATTTCCTCAGGAGTACCAAAAGCTACTACTTCTCCGCCCTTATCTCCCCCTTCAGGCCCCAAATCGATAATATAGTCCGCCACTTTAACCACATCAAGGTTGTGCTCAATAACGACTACCGTATTTCCCTGATCTACCAGCTTCTGTAAAATCACCAGTAATTTTCGAATATCTTCACTGTGAAGTCCTGTGGTCGGTTCATCAAGGATATACAGTGTATCTCCCGTATCTCTCCTCATGAGTTCCGACGCCAGTTTCACACGCTGCGCTTCACCGCCAGACATGGTTGTAGCAGGCTGTCCCAGATGAATATATCCGAGTCCCACTTCCTGCAAAGTCCGCAGTTTACGCAAAATCTTATCATGATTTTCAAAAAACGGAATCGCCTCATCCACCGTCATATTAAGTACGTCAGAAATATTTTTCCCTTTATAACGGACTTCCAATGTCTCTCTGTTATACCTTGCACCATGGCACACTTCACAAGGTACATAGACATCTGAAAGGAACTGCATTTCAATTTTTATAATACCGTCACCGTGGCAGGCTTCGCATCGTCCGCCTTTTACATTGAAACTAAACCGCCCCGGCTTATATCCACGCATTTTTGCTTCCGAAGTCTGGCTGAACAGTTCACGGATATCACTGAAAAGGCTTGTATAGGTCGCCGCATTGGAACGGGGCGTTCTCCCGATAGGCTGCTGATCTATATTAACGATCTTATCCACATATTCCGCGCCTTCAATCGCTTCAAAAGCGGCATTTCCATAAGAAGTACGATTTTTTATATTAGATAATCCCTGATACAAAATCTCATTAATCAGAGTGCTTTTTCCTGACCCCGATTCTCCTGTCACTACGGAAAACGCCCCTAAAGGAATCCTTACATCAATATGTTTCAGATTATGTTCCGATGCACCTTTAATTATAAGGGCCATCCCGTTCCCGGTGCGTCTTTTGGGCGGCAAAGGAATATATCGGCTGCCTTTCAGATATTGCCCGGTTAAAGAATCTTTTACTGCCTCCACCTGTTCAAGCGTTCCTTCCGCCACTACACGGCCGCCCTGTTCGCCAGCGCCCGGACCGATATCCACAATCCAGTCGGCTGCACGGATGGTATCTTCATCATGCTCCACAACAATCAGCGTATTGCCCAGATCCCGCATCCCTTTCAGTGTATCCAGTAATTTATCATTATCCCTCTGATGGAGGCCGATGGAAGGTTCATCAAGAATATACAGAACGCCTACAAGACCGGATCCGATCTGTGTTGCCAGCCTGATCCGCTGTGCTTCCCCGCCGGAAAGTGTAGTCGCCGTACGGGATAAAGTAAGATAATCCAATCCCACATTGATTAAAAAGGTAAGACGGTTATGAATCTCATGAAGAATCTGTTCCGCAATGATTTTTTCCTTTTCCGTCAGATCAAGATTATCAAAAAATGGTAAAAGATCCGATACGGCCATATCGGAAATTTCCGCTATATTTTTATTACCTACGCGAAAAGCAAGGCTTTCTGGACGAAGACGGGCCCCGTGGCAAACAGGACACGGCTTTTCAATCAGAAAATTGGAGAGCGTTTCTTTCATCTTGTCTGTCCACGCCTCTCCATATCTCCTTTTTGTCATAGGAATGATTCCTTCAAAAGCGCGGTGGTATTCTTTAGTTTCCCCCTCCATGTTCGTATAACTGAACGCCAACAGGTCAGCACCTCCCTGCTGGAATTCCACTTTCGCTTTTTCCGGCAGATCATTATAACAGCAATCCATGGTAAGCTTGTAACCTTCAAGAAAGGCGTCAAGTTGTCTGTAAAGCCAGGTATCCTTGTTATAAGGAAACGGTTTAATTGCCCCCAAACGGAAGGATATCTCCCGATTAGGGATAATCCTGTTAAAATCCGCCTCCAAAGAGGAACCAAGCCCCATGCACGCAGGACAGGCACCGAAAGGATTATTGAAAGAAAAAATCCGCGGCACCGGCTTCGGTAAAGAAATGCCACAATCAGGACAGGCAAAATGGGAACTGAAAATATGATCATTTCCATCCACTACAGCGGCAATCATCATACCGTCCCCCAATTTAAGCGCCGCTTCTACGGAATCGGTCAACCGCTTGGCGATCCCCTCCTTAATAATAATTCTGTCTATCACGACTTCAATAGTATGTTTTTTGTTTTTCTCAAGAACAATTTCATCAGAAAGAGAGTATAGTACATTGTCCGCACGCACACGTACATAACCTTCTTTCCGCAATTCTTCCAGAAGCTTCTTATGTGTTCCTTTTTGACTGACTGCCACAGGTCCAAGAATCATCAATTTAGTGCGGTCTCCCAAATCAATCAGGGCATCTACGATCTGATCCGTCGTCTGCCTCTCAATCGGTTTGCCGCAATGAGGGCAGAAGGCGCGGCTTGCATGGGCATAGAGCATACGGAGATAATCATGAATCTCCGTAACCGTTCCTACTGTAGAACGCGGATTGTGGCTTGTTGATTTCTGATCAATGGAAATAGCAGGGGATAAGCCTTCAATTTTATCAATATCCGGTTTATTCATCTGTCCCAAGAACTGTCGTGCGTAAGCAGAAAGCGATTCTACATATTTTCTTTGTCCCTCCGCATAAATTGTGTCAAAAGCAAGGGAAGATTTTCCTGATCCCGAAAGACCGCTGAATACAATCAACTTATTTCTCGGGAGTGTCAGATTGATATTTTTTAAATTATTCTGTCTTGCCCCTTGTATAACAATTCCTTTTTCCATAATTATCCTTCCGTTATCTCAGATTCTCTTTTTAAGAGGACGATTGATTCTCTTATTCTGGCTTTCCTGGCGCCTCAAAGCTGAATCCGCACGGGAACCGTACCGATCACTCCACTGCTGGCGAAGTCCGGCAAGCCGATCCCGCCACAAGGCAGCCTCTTCAAACTCCATCGCTTTTGCCGCCCGTTTCATGTTCCGCTCAGAATTCTTCATCCGATTATACAGTTCTTCATCAGACAAATTTTCAATGGATTGATCTCCACTTCCGTACGTTTCCGTACTTTCACTGATTTTAGTAAGTTCAATTAAATCCTTTACTTTTTTTCGGATTGTTTTCGGCACGATATGATGTTTTGTATTATAAGCTTCCTGAATTTTTCTTCTGCGGTTCGTTTCCTCGATCGCATACTTCATGGATTTTGTCATACGATCCGCATACATGATGACATGTCCATGAGCATTTCTCGCCGCACGGCCGATAACCTGTATCATGGATGTTTCATTACGCAAAAAACCCTCTTTATCGGCATCTAAAATGGCCACCAGAGAGACCTCCGGCATATCCAGCCCTTCACGAAGGAGATTTATTCCCACAAGCACATCAAACTCACCGGCACGGAGATCCCGGATAATCTCCGCCCGTTCAATTGTCGCCACATCGGAATGGAGATATCTGACTTTCACTCCTGCTTCATTTAAAAAGTCCGTTAAATCTTCCGCCATTTTCTTCGTCAACGTAGTAATCAAAACCCGTTCATTGACTGCTTCCCGTTTATGAATTTCTCCCAGCAAATCATCCATCTGTCCTTCGATAGGACGGACTTCTACGCTGGGGTCCAACAGGCCTGTAGGACGGATAATCTGCTCCGCCATATTTGTCTGCACACTCATTTCATAACGGCCCGGCGTAGCGGAAACATAAATGATCTGATTGATTCGGTCCGTAAATTCCTCAAAAGTCAGGGGACGGTTATCCAGCGCGCTTGGCAGACGGAACCCATAATCCACAAGCGTGTGTTTTCGCGACTGGTCTCCATTGTACATGGCATGAAGCTGAGGTACGGTAATATGGGATTCATCAATCATAATCATATAGTCATCAGGAAAATAATCAAGCAGTGTATATGGAGGGTCTCCCGGCCTGCGATCCGACATATGGCGCGAATAATTTTCGATACCTGAGCAATACCCCACTTCCTGCATCATCTCCAAATCATAATTTGTCCGCTGCATGAGACGCTGTGCTTCTAAAATACGATCCTGCTCCCGAAGTTCCTTCAGGCGCTCTTCCAACTCCACCTTAATTTTAGCAATGGCATTTTTTAACTTCCCGGAAGTTGTTACATAGTGGGATGCAGGAAATATTCCGATATGATCCCGTTCCGCCACTGTGGCACCTGTCAAAACATCAAATTCGTACAGGGATTCAATTTCATCACCAAACATTTCTATCCGCACTGCCGTATTATTGGAAGATGCAGGAAACACATCAATTGTATCACCTCTTACACGGAACGTATCGCGGGTAAAATTAAGATCATTCCGCAAATACTGCATATCTACCAAGCGCGAGAGAATCTGATCCCGCGTGATTTCTTCACCGGGCCGAAGTGACAATCCCAGTGTACTGTAATCCTCAGGATCTCCTAATCCGTAAATACAGGAAACTGATGCCACGATAATAACATCACGCCTCTCAAAAAGAGCCATTGTCGCAGAATGGCGAAGACGATCAATCTCCTCATTCCTTGAAGAATCTTTTTCTATATATGTATCCGTCTGCGGTATGTAAGATTCAGGCTGAAAATAATCATAGTAACTTACAAAATAATACACCGCGTTATCAGGAAAGAAGTCTTTAAATTCACTGGCAGTCTGTGCGGCCAAAGTTTTGTTGGGAGAAATAATCAGTGTCGGACGCTGCATTTCTTCAATCACTTTTGCCATCGTGAAAGTTTTTCCTGTACCTGTAGCACCCAGCAAAACCTGAGCCCAGTGTCCATCTCTCAAACCGTCTGTCAGCGACTTTACCGCTTCAGGCTGATCTCCCATAGGCTGAAAAGGAGCTGCCAGCCTGAAAGGTGTCATCTTTCCCATATATTGTCTTTCAATTTTGGCATTTCCCATACAAATTCTCCTTCTAAACCCTATTCTTTACCATGATATAAAATGTATTTCCTATATCATTATATCGTTTTTTATCGATACTGTATATAAGAAAATGAAAACGGATGCCTGCCTGACACCCGTTTCTCGATTATTTTAAAAGATATTTCCTTATGAAATAGATTATTGCAACTGTGGCTAAAACAATAGCTCCATAGATAAAGAACAGCCACACCAATACCAATCCCAGCAGTATAAAAACGGCGATACCTAACCCTCCCAACAGTTTCTTCCACCATGGCAATTCATGAATATGAATCATATATATATGGATGAAAGAATCTTCTGCAGACCGTTCTTCCTGCTCCCCTTGCTCATTCAACGTCAGTCCGTCATAGTCATTCACATCATCTCTGGACATGACATGCGGTTCTTTCCTTACCTCGTTCTGATTGTTTTCACTCATAATTCAGATAATTTCTTGGCAAGAAGCTGATTAACCACCTGCGGATTGGCCTGTCCTTTCGTTACTTTCATAATCTGCCCTACAAGAGCCCCCACAGCTTTCTTCTTCCCTGCCTTGAAGTCGGCAACAGCCTGGGGATGCTCGGCAATAACGTTTGCAACCAGCCCCTCCAATTCTCCTGTATCACTAATCTGGGTAAGACCTTTTACTCTGACGATTTCTTCCGCGCCACCGCCATCTTTCCACATATCCGCAAAGACCTTCTTTGCAATTTTACCGGAAATAGTCCCTTTACTAATCAACTTTAGCAATTCTGCCAAATTTTCAGCAGTAACAGGAGCCGCCGCGATTTCAATACCATCAGTGGACAGCTGACTCGCAAATTCTCCCATCAACCAGTTTACAGCGGCTTTGGGATCGGCTCCCGCCTTAACAACTGCTTCGAAATAATCCGACCGATCCTTATCATTTGTCATCATAACCGCATCTTCAGAAGAAAGCCCGAAACATCTCATATATCTTTCTTTTCTTGCATCGGGAAGTTCAGGAAGCGTTTTCCGTATTTCTTCAATATACTCTTTGCTTACTGTAAACGGTACAAGATCCGGTTCAGGAAAATAACGATAGTCATTGGCTTCTTCCTTGGAACGCATACTTTTGGTTATACCTTCTTTTTCATCCCATGTTCTTGTTTCCTGAATAATCTTCCCGCCTTCTTCCAAAAGTTCCGCCTGACGAAGCGCTTCATATTCAATAGCCCTTTCAACACCTCTGAAAGAGTTGATATTTTTAATTTCCGTTTTTGTCCCCAATTCTTTCTGTCCAATAGGACGAACTGAAACATTGGCATCACAACGGAGACTGCCTTCTTCCATACGGCAGTCGGAGATTTCCACATATTGGAGAATCGCACGCAATTTCTCCATGTAGGCCACTGCTTCTTTCGCAGAACGCATATCCGGTTCAGAAACGATCTCCAGCAGCGGTGTTCCCGTGCGGTTATAATCCACCAAAGAATAGTCAGAATCCGTAATGGAATTGCCATGATGAACCAGCTTGCCGGCATCCTCTTCCATATGGGCACGAGTAATGCGGATATGCTTCTTTTCCCCTTCTACTTCCACATCAAGGAATCCAGGACCACAAATCGGCAAATCAAATTGAGACGTCTGGAAATTTTTTGGCAGATCCGGATAATAATAATTTTTTCTGTCAAATTTACTGAATCGGGCAATTTCACAATTCAAAGCTAATCCCGCTCTTACACCGAATTCCAACACTTTTCTGTTTAAGACAGGAAGCACACCGGGAAGCCCAAGACATACAGGACATACATTTGTATTGGGATCTGCGCCAAAAGAAGTTTTACAGCCGCAGAAAATTTTTGTTTTTGTTCTCAACTCCGTGTGGACTTCAAGACCAATGACAACTTCGTATTTCATTCAAACTCTCCTTTCGGCGCTGTCTTCGTAAATTCAGGATGATCCTGTTCAAACGTATAGGCAGCCTGCAGAATCTTTTCTTCTCCAAGCGTCGGTCCGATAAGCTGCATACCAAGAGGCATCCCATCTTTAAATCCGACAGGGATGCTGATGGAGGGTGCGCCAATCAAATTAACCGGGACCGTACAGATATCTTCCATATACAGCGCCAGCGGATCCGAAAAAGCACCAAATTTGAAAGCAGTTCCTGATGCAGAAGGTGCTGCAAGAATATCACACCGCTCAAAAGCTTTTTCAAACTCCCGCTTCAAAAGAGTGCGGACTTTCAGCGCAGTCAGGTAGTATGCATCATAATAACCTGCAGAAAGCACATAGTTGCCAATCATGATCCGACGCTTGACTTCTTCGCCAAATCCCGTACTTCTGCTCTTAATATACATATCCACAATATCTTTTCCTGAAGCACGGTAACCAAATCCAACGCCGTCATAACGCGCCAGATTGGAACTTGCTTCCGCAGGAGCAATGATATAATACACATCTACACCGCTGGTAATATGGGGGATAGAAACATCCACGATTTCAGCCCCCTCTTTTTCATAATAAGCAAGGGCCGATTTAATTGCTTCTTTTGTTTCTTCCTCGATTCCTTCACCGAAGAATTCTCGGGGTACGCCGATACGAAATCCTTTTATATCTTTTATAAGAGCTTTCTTGTAATCCTTCTTTTCCATATGGATAGACGTGGAATCCCGATGGTCGTGACCCGCAATAGCATTTAAAACGATAGCTGCGTCAGTCACGTCCTTGGTCAACGGGCCGATCTGGTCCAGTGACGAAGCAAATGCCAAAAGCCCATAACGGGAAACAAGACCATACGTTGGCTTAAGACCTACAATCCCGGTAAAAGAAGCAGGCTGCCGGATGGATCCGCCGGTATCAGAACCAAGAGTCCAAATTGCTTCATTAGCAGCTACTGCCGCCGCACTGCCGCCGGAGGAACCGCCGGGAACACTTTCCAGGTTCCAGGGGTTATGGGTAGGCCCGAAATAAGAACACTCCGTACTGCTCCCCATAGCAAATTCATCCATATTCAATTTACCGAGAGAAATATAGTCACAGCTTTCTAATTTTTCAATGACTGTAGCATTATAAGGAGCTATAAAATTCTCCAGCATTTTCGATGCAGCTGTACAGGGCTGTCCCTTAATGCACATATTATCTTTAATTGCCCCGGGAATCCCTGCCAGTTCAGAAATCCTTTCTCCTGAAGCAATTCTTTTATCTACTTCTGCCGCCCTCTCCAACGCCGTTTCATCGCTCGTCGACAAAAATGCATGGATCTCCCCTTCCACAAGATTCCGATGGGCAATAATCTTTTTTGTTAATTCTACAGAAGATATATCTTTATTGACAAGTTTTTCATGAAGACCATGAATTGTATACTCCACCACTGTACCTCCTATATAATTTTAGGCACTTTAAAATAACCGCCTTCTTTTTCCGGCGCATTAAAAAGTGCTTCCTCATTTGATAAAGACTGATGCGGTTCATCTTCACGCATGACATTATACTGTTCTACCGCATGAGCCGTCGGTTCTACGCCCTCCGTATCATGTTGATTCAATTCTTCCATATGGGTGAGAATACTGTTCATAGATTCACGCATTTTTTCCAGATCTTCTGCACTGAACTCCAGACGGGAAAGAAGTGCTATTTTACGCGCTTCTTCTATCGTGATTTTCATAGATCCACTCCCTTACTATTAATAACTATAAATACGCCATAATTATAACATACAAGTTCTGATACCGTTTATTCCTTTATTCCCACCCCCGCACGTTTCAAAAACTCTTGTTCATCTATCACCGGAATGTCCTTCACTCTTGCTTTTTCCAACTTACTTCCTGCATCTTCCCCCGCCACAACGAGAGTAGTGGTATTCGTCACAGAACTTTGTGTCGTTCCCCCCAGACGCTTGATCAATTCTGATGCCTCACGCCTTCCCATAACTGCAAGCTTTCCTGTAAGTACAACAGATTCCCCGGAAAACATCCCGCTTTCCGATTCTTCTTTAATTTCCTCCATTAAGACGCCGGCATTTTTTAATTTATTAATCATTTCTATGTTTTTCTCATCATGAAAATAGTCATATAAACTTTTTGCCGTTATTTTACCGATCCCTTCCGTTTCTTCAATCGTTTCCACATCAGCAGCCATAATAGCATCTATCGTATGAAAATAATGAGCTGCCAGCTCACTGCCTTTTTCTCCAAGGAAACGTATCCCAAGACCGAAAAGCAATTTGGCAAGTCCTCGTTCTTTGCTGGCACGAATAGCAGTAATTAGATTAGCTGCACTTTTTTCACCCATTCGCTCAATCTGCCGCAAATCATCTTCTTTTAACACATAGAAATCCGCCGCATCCGCAACCAGCCGATATGCAAGCAAACTGTCTACCAACGCAGGACCCAAGCCTTCTATGTCCATCGCATCACGAGAAGCGAAGTGAATGAGCTTTTCACGAACCACACCGCCACAGGCAGGATTTATACAACGGAATGCCGCTTCCGTATCGATCCTTCGTACCGGATTTCCACATACCGGACAATTTTCGGGCATCTCAAATTCCTTTTCACTGCCATTTCTCTTTTCTTTTAAGACAGCTGCTATTTCAGGAATAATTTCACCGGCTTTGTAAATAATAACGGTATCTCCTTCGCGAATATCTTTTTCCCGAATAAAATCCAGGTTATGAAGTGTTGCCCTTTTTACCGTCGTACCGGCCAGGCGGACAGGTGTCAAATCAGCCGACGGTGTCAGTACGCCGGTCCGCCCCATAGAAACAACAATCTTTTCTATTTTTGTAACCGCTTCCTCCGGCGGATACTTATATGCTATAGCCCACTTCGGATCTTTCCCTGTAGCACCCAATAATTCCTGCTGCCGGAAATCATTTACTTTAATGACCATTCCGTCAGTATCATAGTCCAGTTCACGACGCTTCTTTTCCCATTCCCGGACTCCTGTGATAACCCCCTCTATGGAATCCCATTTTCGATAATGGGGATTTACACGGAAATGAAATTTCTTCAACTGCAGAAGCAGATCATCCTGTGAAGAAATATCCAATCCCTCTTCTGCTCCCAGCGCATAAGCAAAAAAATCCAGGTTCCGCGCAGCCGTTACTTTGGGATCCAATTGGCGAAGTGATCCTGCCGCTGCATTTCTGCAGTTAGCAAAAGGCATCATTCCCGCCTCATCACGTTCTTCATTCAACGCAATAAAACTTTTACGAGGCATATATACCTCACCGCGAACTTCCATATAGGCAGGCGCGTTTTCAATATATAAAGGAATTGTTTTAATTGTCTTTACATTTGATGTTACATCTTCGCCTACCTTCCCATCTCCCCGCGTCAGTCCCTGCATTAATGATCCATTCTCGTAAATGAGATTCATAGAAAGTCCGTCAATTTTAAGTTCTGTGATATATTCCACAGGCATTGCACCTATGCCGCCATGGACACGCCGGTCAAAATCACGAAGTTCTTCCGCACTGAAAGCATTTGCCAGACTCAACATCGGCTTTTTAAAAGGAATCTTCCTGAAATCATCCGATGCTTTCCCTCCGACTCTTTGGGTTGGCGAATCAGGCGTTACTATTTCAGGGTATTCTTTTTCCAGATCCACAAGTGACCGATATAGGCGATCAAATTCAAAATCTGTAATTTCAGGCTTATCCAATACATAATATAAATAACTGTGATGGCGCAGCTTTTTTCGTAATTTTTCCGCTTTTTTTATAATTTCTGCCGTTACCATATTATTCCTCTTTTTCAATTGGCGCAAAAGCTACCATAACCTGACGAATCTGATCATTGGGGAAGATGAGTTTTAACATCATATGCTTTCCGCTCCCTGTTACCTCTGCAACTTGTCCTTTTCCCCACATACGATGAGACACTTTATCTCCGACCTGCCAGTCAAACCTTGCTTTTACACTCTTTTTCGCCACCGGCTTATTCTCTATCCCCGCAGAGGACAATGCCCATTTGCTCTTCTGCTCATTATTACTCCTGATTAGAGTACGTCTTTTTGCCTCACTGCTATTCCCGCGGATTTCATCCAACAAATCGACAGGGATTTCTTTAAGGAAACGACTCTCTACATAGGGTTTCACCTGCCCGTACATCGTTCGTACAGCGGATGTGGTAAGATATAACTTTTCCTTTGCCCTTGTAATCGCCACATAACAAAGGCGACGCTCCTCCTCTAAAGCCGTCTCATCCATCAAAGAACGTACCCCCGGAAAGATGCCTTCGTCCATACCTGCCATATAAACTATAGGAAATTCCAATCCCTTGGCACTATGGATAGTCATTAAGGTTACTTTATCATCCTCTTCTTCAAAGGAATCTACGTCATTTACAAGAGCGACCTTTTCCAAAAATTCCGGAAGTCCTCCTTCCGGCTGCTCCTGTGTAAAATCCTTTGCCACGTTCAGCAGTTCACCCAAATTTTCTTCTCTGCTCTGTGCCTGAGGATCACTGCTCTGCTGGAGAACCGACAGATATTCCGTATCAGTCATAATTTTCTGAATAAGTGTAAATACATCGCCTTCCGTGGAAGCATTCAAGAAACTAAAAATCAAGGCGCTGAATTTTTGGAGTTTGGTTCTTGCTGGCACGGGGATATCAGACTCTTCCAGTGACATGATTCCCTCAAACATGGACATATTTCCCTGTTTGGAAAATTCACTTAACTTCTGTATGGTTGTTTGTCCGATACCACGTCGGGGCACATTGATAATACGCATCAAGCTGATATCATCACGAAAATTGGCCACCAATTTAAGATACGCCAGCATATCCCTTATTTCCGCACGGTCATAAAATCTTGTTCCGCCGACCATGGTATAAGCAATACCGCGCTTTACCATGCTTTCTTCAATCACACGGGACTGAGCATTCATACGATAAAGAACCGCCATTTTCCCATACGGGACATGATTTTCTCCGTGTTCTTTCATCATGGACTCTACAATAAAATCCGCCTCATTATGTTCATCAGAAGCAGCATATTTCTGCAGATGAACACCCGGATTATTTTCTGTCCACAACCGTTTCTCCAAGCGTTCCACATTATTTTTAATAACCGCATTGGCCGCATTTAAAATTGTTTGTGTCGAACGGTAATTCTGCTCCAACTTAATAATTTGAGCCGAAGGATAATCTTCACGGAAATCCATGATATTCCGCAGATCGGCTCCACGCCAGGAATAGATACTCTGATCCGCATCACCTACGGCACAAATATTTTGAGATTTGCCTGCGATATACTTTGCCATAAGGTACTGCGCATGATTGGTATCCTGATATTCATCAATTAAAATATAGTGGAAATGATCCTGCCAACGTCTGCGTATCGTTTCATCAGCTAAGAGTTTTGTTGTCGCAAAAAGAAGGTCATCAAAATCGAGTGCATTGTTCTGTTTCATATATTTATCGTACAAATCATAGACATCAGCAATCTTTTCGTTGTAAAAATTACCGCTGGCTTCCGCGCGAAATGATTCCGGCCCCTGGAGTGCATTCTTTGCGGCAGAAATACGAGCCTGTATATTTCTTGGCGGATACTGTTTATCATCCAAATTTAATTCCTTCAGAATATTCTTAATCATCTGTTTGGAATCATCAGAATCATAAATCGTAAATTTATCAGTAAACGGCAGATGGTTATTAATTTCCCGCCGCAAAAAACGCGCACCAAAAGAATGGAATGTATACATCCACAGTTTATCCGCTTCCGCCCCTACCAGATGATGGACACGTTCACGCATTTCCTGTGCCGCTTTATTTGTAAAAGTGATAGCAAGGATATTCTGCGGCCGTATTCCCTGCTCCAGCATATAAGCAATGCGGCAGGTTAATGCTTTAGTTTTACCCGAACCGGCACCTGCCATAATCAACACGGGTCCTTCAATCTGTTCAACAGCCTGACGCTGTCTTTCGTTTAAAGTATCAAGATAACTCATCCAAACGCCCCTTATAAAAGAAAAACTCATATATGACGAATGCCATGTATGAGTTCTTCGTTCCGCTCAAAATTATTCGCCGTATGCTTTCAGAAGTGGCGGAGTTACCTGTTTCTTTCTGGACATAACATGAGGAAGATAGGCAACTCCATTTTCAGGCTTACCGGCAAATGCTTTCTCTACAATGCTTTCCGCACCTTCAGTGAACCACAAGAATGTATCCTCCGCCAAGATATCTGTCACCATGAGATAAGAAGCTGCATAGCCCTTTTCAGCTTTGATCGCCTCCAGCACTTTCATGATTTCTGCTTTCTTTTCATTAATCGGATCCACATTCATAACGGAAATCTGTCCGACAGTAAATACATTCCCTGCCGCGCTAAATTCCTTTGTATCGTTCCGTGCCAATTTTTCAGCAGGATAATCGGAAATATCCGCACCGGCTTTCAGCATTTCCATACCATAAGCCTCATAATCCACTCCCGCAATTTCAGCCAGTTCTTTCGCCGTTTCTTTATCTTCTTCTGTCGTTGTCGGCGAACGGAAAAGGACTGTATCGGATATAATGGCGGAGAGCATGATTCCCGCGATTTCACGGGACGGCTTTATATGATTCGCTTTATATAATCCATAAATGACCGTATTCACACAACCGACAGGACGAACAAGAATGAAAATCGGATTCTCCGATTCGAAATCCCCGAAACGATGATGGTCAATAATTTCCAGGACTTCCGCGTCATCCATACCATCGATTGTTTGTTTGGATTCATTGTGATCCACTAAAATCACTTTCTGTTTTTCATCTTCCGGATTTTTTCTTGCTACGGAAGTCACAAGTATCGGCTCTTCCAGATCGAAATAATCCAAAGCAAATCTGGATTCTTTATTGATTTCTCCCGCACGAACGGCCACAGCATCCATGCCTAACCGGCGTTTTAAATAAGAATAGCTGAGGGCAGCGGCAATGCTGTCCGTATCAGGCGATTTATGTCCGCTTACAAATACTTGGCTCATCATATATTCCCTTTCTTACTCATACCCCAAATAATAAAATTTTACCCAATCATTATATCATATTTTCTATCCTCGCTTTATAAGCAAAAATACCTTTCTCCAGGAAAATCATTTTCTCTGTGGAAAGGTATTTCACATTTAATAAACCTCAGTCTTCTTCAGTCACCAGTTTTTTCTTACGAAAGCCTCCAAAATGGAACTTTTCAATAACAATAAACAGCATTGGTACGATAAAAATTTGAAACGCTGTCGCAGAAAGAACACCGAATACCACGGCAATCCCCATTTCGGAACGAGAATTCGCGCCCGCACCTGTCGACAGGGCCAGCGGAACGTTTCCCAAAATAAAAGCAAGGGAAGTCATCAGAATAGGACGCAGACGGATCTTAGATGCTTCCACTGCAGCCTTAAGCGGCGCCATGCCCGCATCTGTACGAACCTTCGCATACTCTACAATGAGAATCGCATTCTTGGCGGCAAGCCCTATGATGGTTAACAAACCGATTTGGAAATAAATGTCATTATATACATTAAACATCCAGGCGCCAAGACAGGCTCCGAAGAAGCCGGTCGGCATACCAAAGAGTACGACAAAAGGAACTTTCCAACTTTCATATAATGCCGCCAAAGAGAGGAATACAAAGAGCATCCCCAGTGCCAAGGCATAAATCGTCTTCCCGCCGGCTTCTTTCTCCTGTGCCGAGCTTTCCACAAAAGCATAACTATATCCGGTAGGAAGTACTTCCGCTGCCACTTCTTCCAATGCGTCCAACGCTTGTCCGGAAGAATATCCGTCTGCCTGGTTACCACTGATTTTAACCGCAGGGAAATTATTATAACGGGTAATAACGGAAATTGCATTAGATTTTTTCGGTGTGATAAAAGTACTGATAGGAATCATGTTCCCGCTGGAGTCTTTCACAGTCAGGAACTTATTCGCCGAAGGATCCATACGATAATCCACATCAGCCTGGGCGACCACCTTAAAGTTACGTCCATAGGCAGTAAAATCATTAATCTGGACAGACCCATAATAGACCTGTAAGGCTGTAAAAATATCTCCCAGCGCTACACCATTTTTTAAAGCCTTTTCACGATCTATATCAAAATTATATGAAGGAGTATCCATACGGAAAGTGGTATAAGCCATCTTTATTTCCGGTCTTTGATTAGCCGCTCCAAGGAACTGCCCTATAACCCGCTGCATATTTTCATTGGAATCGCCATTCTTATTCTGGATATACATGGAGAAACCGCCGGAACTGCCCAGCCCGGGAATAGCAGGGGGATTCAATGCCATAATATTTACATCAGGGTGTGTGGCATTATAGGCTGCCGCTTTTCCAATAAGCGCTCCCACCTGTGAAGCAGCCCCTTTTCTCTCATCCCAGGGCTTCAGTTTAATAAAAGAAAGTCCCGCATTGGGTTTCTGACCACCGGAAAGGATATCAAAGCCGGTAACGCCAAAAGTCTGCTCTACAGCATCATCTTTACCCATATAGGCCAGAAACTCTTTAATTGCCGCATTGGTTCTTATATTGACAGAACCTTCCGGCAGCGAAATAGCCCCAATAAAGTAGCCATTATCCTCTTCCGGCAAAAAAGCAGTCGGGAGAGCAACAAACATAACAACAGAAGCAACGGTCAATCCAATGAGGACACCAATGGGCGCTATAATCACGCGTCCCATTTTTTCAAGACTACGGCCATAAATTTCAATCATACGATCGAACCAGTCATTGAATTTATCCCAGAATTTCTGCAGCCACCCCCGTTCTGCGCCTTCCTTATGATAACGGAGCATCCCTGCACAAAGAGCCGGCGTCAAGGACAAAGCCACAAAAGCAGAAATCAATACGGAAACCGCAATAGTAAGGGCAAACTGTTTATAGAGAATACCCATAATCCCGCCAAGGAAGGCAACCGGAACAAATACAGCAGCCAGTACGATAGCAACCCCGATAACTGGGCTCTGCACTTTTTTCATCGCCGCAACCGTAGCGTCTTTCGGCGGTAAATTATTATACCGCATTTCATACTCTACAGCTTCAATGACAACAATTGCATCATCGACAACCAGTCCAATTGCTAAAACCATGGCAAAAAGTGTCAGCGTATTGATTGTAAAACCGAGTACCTCAAAAGCGCCAAAAGTACCAAATAACGATACAGGGACGGCGATCATGGGAATAAGGGTAGATCGCCAATTTTGCAAAAATATATAGACAATCATTGCTACAATCAGCAGTGCTTCAAAAAAGGTCTGAAGAACTTCTTTAACGGACGCATAAATGAAATCCGTATTATCCATAGAAATACGATAAGTCATATCTGCAGGAAAAGACTTGCTGTCTTCAGCAAGTTTAGCCTTAATCTTGTTAATCGTATCAATAGCATTTGCATCATCAGTGAGTGAGAATGCTACCGCTGCAGATTCATGGTCACCGGAACGGGCAATAAAATCGTAGTTCTTTGCATCCAGTTCGATGCGGGCCACATCTTTCATTCTGAGCATACTGCCGTCACTGTTTGTACGAATGACTATATTCCCAAATTCTTCTGCTGTGGCTAAACGCCCCTGCACGGTAACAATGTACTGGAATGCCTGATTCTTGTCCACCGGAGCCGTCCCCACATTACCTGCCGCTACCTGTCTGTTCTGTGTGCTGACAGCAGATATAACTTCCGATGCGGTGACTTTATTCTGTGCCATTTTTGCGGGATCAAGCCAGATCCGCATACCGAAATCAGAACCAAATTCCTGTACACTCCCTACACCGGGAATGGATTTCAGCTCATCAACATAGTTCATACTGAAATAGTTTTTGAGGAATGTCTCGTCATAAGTCCCATTTGGCGAGAGCAAACTGACAACAAGTGCCATTCCGCTGGAAGACTTACGTGTCGTTACGCCGATAGAGCGAACTGTATCAGGGAGCGCCGCCTCAGAAGATGTAACCCCATTCTGTACACGAATTGTTGCCATATCGGAGTCTGTCCCTGAGACAAACTGTACCGTCAACGAATAGGAACCGTTCGAGTTACTTGTCGAGCTGATACTATCAAGATCTTCTACACCAACTACATTCTTTTCTATGACTTCCGCCACCGTCTGCGCCACAACCTCCGAATCGGCACCGGGATAAGCAGCGCTTACAGAAACCTGGGGCGGTGTGATCTTCGGATATCGGTCAACCGGCAGGGTAAAAATACAAAGCATACCGGCGATAGAAATAACGAGCGCCAAAACAATTGCAAAGATAGGACGATTGATAAAAAACTTAGCCATGTCCCCTCCTTACTTCGCAATACCATGCTGATCTGCAGCAGCCTTGGTCGCGGATTCTTCCATTTCTTCTCTGGTCGTTTCTACCGCTTCTACCGCTTGGCCAATCTGCACTTTGTTCTGACCTTCTACGATAACTTCATCAGTCACATCAATGCCGCTTTCAATAATTGTATATAATCCATAAGTTGCACCAACCTTGACTGCTTTCTGCTGTACCTTCCCATCCACTACCACATCAAGCATATCTTTATTTAAACGTTGGATAAGGGCTTTCGTCGGAACTAGAATACTTCCCTGTGCTAACTCAGCATCAGAAACAATGGTTGCATACATCCCCGGAATAAGAAGATTATTAGGATTAGCAAAAGATGCTTTCATCGTCAGCTGACCGCCGTTGAGTCCCGGACTGACCTGTACGATTTTACCGGTTTCACTGTAAATGGATCCATCTGACAAGCGGAGTTTTAATTCACTTCCTAAAGTTTCCGTAATATTTTTCTGACGAGTAAGCTGCAAATACTCGCTTTCGGACATGTCGAACTGCACATAAAGCGGATCAGAAGAGGATAGGGTAACAAGTCCCGTCGTACCTGCGGTTGCAAAAGTGCCTATGTTCACATCATCCATAGACAGTGTGCCTGAAAATGGCGCTGTCACAATCGTATCACCTAAATTATCGGAAGCAATCTGTACCTGCGCCTGAGCCGCTTCATAAACAGCCCGATAGGCTTCTGTAGATGATTTCTGTCCGTCATATGCCTGTTTTGAAATAGCACCACTGCTAACCAGCTGTTCATAACGGGCCAGATCCTTTTTCGCATTTTCATAAGTAGCAGACGCCTGTGCTGCAGATGCCTGTGCCGCAGCCAATGCAGATGCATAACTTCTTGTATCAATACGATACAGGGCCTGCCCCGCTTCTACATGCTGACCGCCGGTAATATATTTTTCAACAACTGTCCCTGATACCTTAGCGCGGACAGGAACCTCCTGCAATGCCGTAATAGAGCCTGTATATTCCCTCATGATCGGCGTATCTGATTTAAACGGTCTAAATGTCGTCACCTTTAAACTTTGCTGTTGCTGGCTCTTTGCTGAACCGCATCCTGTAAACATACCTGCCGATAAAACAACTACACTGACCGCCATGACAGCTGCCAGCACTTTTTTATACTTCATTCGTCTCCCCCTTACGGTCATTTTAAAAGCTGCTCCTTAAATAAAACTCCAAAACACGACCATCAGTCAAAATGCTGTCCGTGTTAACTATGATACCAAAATGGCGACCATCGGTCAATGTAAGATTCTATACATTTCACCCATTTCATAATTTATTTAACGGAAATTTTAGAACCGCCTTCTTGATTCTGCAAGGCCCTTTCGCTCCCATGCAGAGAGGCCTATGCAAATCTTCGGGAAAACAAATTACAAAATTTCCCGTATGAAGATACGCACGGCTTTCTTCTCCTTCCGACGCGAAAAAATATAAATCTCTATCTTCATAAGATTCAGTCACTTTTCCGGCTTCCCAAACAGACCGGCAGCCAATCTGCTCCTCTTCCACATCAACTTCATAAACTATATCGATATACCTTTGATGTCCTTCCAATTTACGTTTATCAGCCGGCTCCGTCATTGAAGTTTCTACCCCCACCTTATAACCGTTAATCTCATATTTCCCGTCAGGCAGGTCTTCAAACCCATAGGCCGCCATTTTCTCCAGACAATCATAAAGTTCTTCAGACAGCTGTGCCTTATAAGCAGAAAGATGTTCCGCATTCCCAATGATCATTTTAATCTCCTTGTTTGCATGAATGAAAAATGCAGATTCACGTACGCAAACCTGTCGCAATATAACCTTATTATATCCCGAGTTGTAAAATTTAAGTATAATGTCTGCCGGGAGTAAAATATCAAAAAGTCTTCTTACGATCAATATGAAGCCACGGTTCACAAACCGCCAGCAGTTAATCAAAGAAAACTTTTTATTGTCTCAATATTATTTTATATACCTTTAAAGGATATCTGGCTTTTACAGTTCAATTCAATTTTCATTTAAATTGCTTTAAAACAAATTTATATATCCCTCTCTCTATTCTTTCTCTTTTTCATATACCACCATACGGCTCCATACACGACGGAAACAACAATAATAATGATAGTCAGACGCAAAGAATGTTCCCCCAGATGGACCACATCATGCCCGACAATCACCTCAAGTGCCACTGACGGCAGCTTACCAAGCAAACTACCCGCCATATGAGAGCGAAATGACATGCCGGATAAAGCACAGATTGCTGTGACAAGGCCATTGGGCATATAAGGAATCGCTCTCGCTGCCGCCACTGCCTGCCAAGAATCGTAGGAATCCAAAGCAGTTAAAGTCTTACTCTGTTCAATCACCCGCTTTGCCAGACTTCGGAAAAGAACACGCATAACCCAAAAAGAAATCATAACGCCTAATGTTTCTGCCAGCCATGAAATCATCGTCCCCCAAAACAAACCAAAAATCAGGCCATTGGCAGTAGAAATAAAAATAGACGGAAGAAATCCAACAATATTGATAACGACATCAATAAAAAAACTGACAAAAACGGCATAAACACCAAATCCTCTTAAATAGGTAATAGTACCGCCCAAATCTCCACTTTTGGACAGTTGATAAACTGTTGGATAAAAAGCAGGATCCATAAAATGAATCCCTCCCAACACCAAAAGCAAAAGTGCCAGGAATCCATAACGCATCCGTCTTTCCTGCTTCTCTTCCAAATCCACCTTATTCATTTCGCATCCTTATATTCATAATATCATCCATGTATTCACTAACTGCATCAGCCACATCATCTTTTCCAATTGTATCGATAAAACGTTTTTCCTTCATTTCCAAATCTCCCAACTGAAAAGGAATAGGAATCCCTGTTTTCTTTTCAATACGCCGAAGAACATCATAGGGTGTACCTGTTTCATCTAAACCGAGAATCTCCGCTACTATACCGGGAAATTTATATGGATGTGCTGTGCTGATGATGACTGTATGAGAATGTCTTTCTATCTTCCCTTCGCGGCGAAGTCTGTGATAAACCGCATAAGCCACTGCAGTATGAGGATCCATAAGGTAGTCATAAGATTCGTAAACTGCTTTCATCGCCCGTTTCATATCTGCGGAAGAGGCCCATCCTCCTGTAATTTCACCAAGAGCGTATGCTAATTCTTCTTCCGATACCGCATATCGCCCTTCCTTGTTCAATGCTTTCATGGCTGCTGCCACTTTATCAGCAGAACCAAGTACATAGTACAGGAAACGCTCAAAATTAGAAGAAATAAGGATATCCATAGATGGTGATTCCGTCAGATAAAACTCGCGATTGATGTCATACACGCCTGTTTCGAAAAAATCTGTAAGTACCTTATTTTCATTGGAAGCACAAATCAGCTGTCCAAGAGGAACACCAATTTCTTTTGCCATCCACCCGGCCAGAATATTTCCAAAATTTCCTGTAGGAACTACCACATTAAACCGCTCATTTTCTCCAATCGAATGGTTCTTTCTCAATTGAAGCCAGATCCATACATAATAGATGATCTGCGGCAACAACCGGCCAATATTAATCGAATTAGCACTGGAAAACAAAACACCCTTTTCTGATGCTTCTTTTCTCAAGCCACTCATAAAAATGCGTTTTAATGCACTCTGGGCATCATCAAAATTACCATCAATACCTGCCACCCTTACATTATTACCGGACTGCTTCTGCATCTGATCCTTTTGAAGAGGGCTCACTCCATCAGATGGATAAAATACCATAATATTGATATCGGGAATGTCACGAAATCCCTCTAACGCTGCCTTCCCTGTATCACCCGAAGTAGCCGTTAAGATTAAAATCTGCTTTCCATCATTTTCCTGCGCCTTTGCCCATACAAGCAGATAAGGGAACAAAGAAAGCGCCAGATCCTTAAAAGCACAAGTCCTGCCATAAAACATTTCCGCTACAGAAAAAGCATCTGTCATACGTTTTACAGGCACAATTTCTTTTGCGGCAAATGTTCCCGTATAGGCCGCATCTGTAAGTTTCTTCAAATCATTTTCAGGAATATCTGTCAAAAAACGTTTAAGAACAAAGCTGGCCAATTCCTTATATGACAAATCCTTTAAAGAATTATATTCAATAAAAGGCACCGGCAGCATTTCAGGAACATAGAGCCCGCCATCTTTGGCCAATCCCTGAAGCAATGCCTGGGGCGCAGAAATTTTCTCTTCACTTCGTGTACTTCTGTATCTCATACCGCACCTCTTCCGAAATATTTTTTATATTCTATCATACCTGCTGCATAAATGCAGAAAGACCCCCTCCTTCGCAAATCCCTCCGCAGCAATTATCAACTTTGCCAAAACCTTTTACAAAGATATTAAAAACTCCAACAAATTATGAAAAAACAAAAACCCGAAGCCATCATAACCTCGGGTATCATGTCTGGTGGATCATCAGGGGTTCGAACCCCGGACACCCTGATTAAGAGTCAGGTGCTCTACCAACTGAGCTAATGATCCGTCAACGAAAAACATTATATCATCACGATTATATCCTGTCAAACGCTTTTCTTCAAGTATTCCGGCATTATCCGAAATTGTAAAACAATCATCAATAGTGGATTCCATACTTCTTTTTCAGTTCACCAACATCTCCGCGCATATCACGGCTGCACTCATTCAGCACCATTTTTTAATGAGTGCCTTTACGCTTTATAAACAGCATCCTTTTAGCACTTGCCATCCTATAAACATGAGCTAATTCCCGTTTATAAGCACTCATCAATTCTTCCGATATTCCCCCTCCAAATGAGTTCTTGCGGCAGCATCAAAAGAAATATTTTTCGATCCATTCTGTGCCTCCCTTCCGTATTACATCATATTTCCTTTTCGATCAAACTGTTCAATTTTAGTGCCACGCAATTGAGCAAACTCAGCGAATATGCTATAATGTCTTTCGTCAGGCGCCTATAGCTCAGGGGATAGAGCACTGGTCTCCGGAACCAGGTGCGAGGGTTCGAATCCCTCTAGGCGCTCCATTTATTTTAAAACATTCTCGTTATAATCATAAAGTTGCACAAAACACTAAAATGTCGGCATATAGCACATAAAGAAGGTCGTAAATTAATAATGCGCCTTCTTTTTTATTTCATCAATCAGTATTTATAATCATTTTTCATCAATAAATATCCGTGGAATCCGTCTTAGCCCACAAAGAATTTCATAATGAATTGTACCGGCCAGTTCTGCCAGCTCATCCACTTTAATTTCTTCCTCCCCCTGTTTTCCGATAAGAACGACTTCATCACCAGGCATTACGGCATCATCAACAGCCGCCATAAGCTGATCCATACAGATACGCCCCACGATAGGACAGCGTTTCTCTCCAATAAGAACTGCTCCCTTATTAGAAAGTGCACGGGGATATCCGTCTGCATATCCGATAGGAATCGTAGCGATTCTCATATCCTTTCCTGCTGTATATGTAGCACCATACCCTACGGTTTCTCCCTTATGCACCACCTGCACATGGGTAATATGGCTTACTACAGTCATCATATACTTTAAATCCAGATAATTCAGCATTGTATTTGAGGGAGAAGGCCCGTACTGGATAATCCCCGGGCGCACCAGATTGTACCAGCTTTCAGGAATATCCACGACCCCCGCGCTGCTTGCTGCGGAAATAATCAAATTCTCCAATGACGGCATAGCGGAAAGGGCCTCTTCAAATTCTGCCAGTTGTTTATACGCTTTACTCTTATTTTTTGCATCAGCTGTTGCCAAGTGGGTAAACAACCCATGAATATGCAGGTGGGGATATTTTTTTAATTTTTCCAGAAAGGCAGGTAAATCTTTTGCATGTGTACCGATTCGATTCATTCCCGTATCAATAGGAAGCATCACTTCCACCATTTTTTTTAAAGTGGACGCGGCTGTCTCCAACGCTTCCAAATTAGTCGTATCATCAACAGGAAGAATAAGTTCTTCATTAACACCCACGGACATTTCTTCCGGAAGCGGCAGTCCAAGGACATAAACCGGACAATCAAAACCGGATGCCCTAACAACACAGCCTTCTTCCACTCGGGCTACCGCAGCACCGACGCAGCCTTCCTCTAAAGCTGCACGCAGGCACTCTACCGCCCCATGTCCATAAGCATTTGCTTTGATTACAGCAAGCGCCGGTACATTTTTTAAATGGCTGCGGATAACCCGCAGATTGTGACGAAACGCTCTTAAATCAATTTCCATGTATGATACCGGCATGTGTCTCCCTCCTTTTTAATAAGTTCTTTTTATTTTAATGCAACAACTGTAAAAAGTAAAAACATTTACAAAATAAAACTGATAGGGATATTTCCCTGCCAACAGATTCAATCCAAAAGAAATTGTTCAAACACATAATTTCCAAGTGCCGCCCCTTTATAGGTCATTTGAATGTTCCCATTATTCAGGAAAATCATCTTTTCTTTCACCAGCTTTTTCACCACACTGCCATAAACTTCCATTATTTCTTTCCCATACCGCTGATAAAATTCCCTGCCATTGATGCCTTCTTTCATACGAAGTCCAAGAAATGCAAATTCTTCCATTTCTTCTTTTGGGGAAAGAGAAATTTTTTCTTCCACAGGCTCGTCTGCCACCAACCGCTCTTCATACAGCCTTAAGTTAGAAATATTTTCCCATCGTTCATGCCCAATGCGGGAACAGGCAGAGGGCCCCAACCCTAAATAGTCTTCTAATTTCCAATACTTCCTGTTATGGGCAGATTGAAACCCTGTCCGCGCAAAACTGGAAATTTCATACCGCTCAAATCCGTAATGAGGAAGTATCCGACACATCGCCTGATACATTGCCCAACTGTCATTTTCTGACGGACGCGCCAGAATACCGCGCGACGCCATTTGGGAAAATCTCGTTCCTTCCTCCAAAATCAAACTATATACCGACATATGAGTAACCGGCAAGTGAACAACGTACTTTAATGTCTTTTCAAAATCATCCACTGTCTGCCCGGGAAGTTCGCACATTAAATCAATGCTGATATTTCTAAAACCGAGTTTGAATGCCCGATTGACAGCTTTCTCCGCCTCAGCAGCCGTATGGCAGCGCCCAATTTTTACAAGAAGTTCATCACGATTAGTCTGTACCCCCACAGAAATACGATTGACACCCTGTTCCAAAGCATTTTTTAAATATGCTTCTGTCATATCACAAGGATTCATTTCCATCGTAATTTCCGCATTCTCATAGATATGAAAATACCGGTGCAATGCTTCTATAATGCTTTTTAATTGATTTCCGGACAACACGGAGGGGGTTCCTCCGCCTAAATAAACCGTATCACAAAGTTTATCCTCAAAAAGTTTGCTTTTATTTTCCATTTCCTGCACCAGCGCATCAAGGAAACTGTCCGTCAATTTGCTGCCTACAGAATAAAAGCCGCAATAATAACAGCGGCTTCGGCAGAATGGAATATGTAAGTAAAGGCCAAGCGTTTTGGAATCAGTCATCTTTTAATACCGCCATGAAGGCTTCCTGGGGAATTTCTACGCTTCCCACCTGTTTCATACGCTTTTTCCCCTCCTTTTGTTTTTCCAGAAGCTTTTTCTTCCGGCTTACGTCACCGCCATAGCATTTGGCGAGGACATCTTTCTTATAAGCTTTAATCGTTTCTCTCGCAATAATCTTACTTCCTACCGCTGCCTGGATCGGCACCTCAAACTGCTGGCGTGGAATAATGTCTTTCAATCGGAGCGCCAATACTCTGCCACGGGATGCTGCATTGCTCTTGTGGACAATAATAGACAACGCGTCAATAAGATCCCCGTTCAGTAGAATGTCCAGTTTAACGGCATCTGTTTTTTGGTAACCGGAAATCTGGTAGTCCAAAGAGGCGTACCCCTTCGTTGCCGACTTCAACTTATCAAAGAAATCAAAAATAATTTCCGCCAACGGAATTTTATAAGATAAATCCACACGTGTTTCATCCAGATAAGTCATCGTCTGAAATTCACCACGACGATTTTGCACCAATTCCATTACATTACCCACCATGTCAGAAGGCACAAGTATTTCTACTTTGGCAATCGGTTCTTCTATATGCTCAATTTTTGTCATAGGCGGCAATTCCGCCGGATTATCCACGGCTATCATCTCCCCGTCTGTCTTGAATACATGATAGATAACCGACGGTGCCGTTGTAATCAATTTCAAATTATATTCCCGTTCCAGACGTTCCTGAATAACATCCATATGGAGCAGCCCGAGGAAACCGCAACGAAATCCGAAACCAAGTGCCTGTGACGTCTCCGGCACATATTCAAGCGCTGCATCATTGAGCTGCAACTTTTCCAATGCCATCTTCAGCTGATCATAATCTTTACTTTCAATAGGATAAAGGCCGCAGAAAACCATAGGCAGTGCCTTACGGTATCCGGGAAGAGGTTCTTTGGCACCATTTTCAGCGGATGTAATCGTGTCACCTACTGCGCAGTCACCTACATTTTTTATGCTCGCCGCTACATATCCCACAGATCCACAAGTCAAAGCAGTAGTAACTTTGGGAAGAGGCGTAAAGTATCCTACTTCTGTAACCGTATACACTTTCCTTGAAGACATCATCTTTATTTCCATACCTGGCCGGATTTCCCCATCCATAATACGGACATAAGCAATAGCACCTTTGTAGGGATCAAAGATGGAATCAAAAATCAAACAGCGGAGCGGTTTATCGGAACGATCTTCCGGCGGCGGAATTAATTCCACAATCCGCTCCAGCACATTCTCTACATTAAGACCGGTTTTAGCACTTACCGGAACCGCTTCTGACATATCCAGCCCGATAACATTTTCCACTTCTTTCTTTACCCGTTCCACATCGGCGCTGGGTAAATCAATTTTATTAACAACCGGGATAATTTCCAAATTATTATCAAGCGCCAGATATACATTGGCCAAAGTCTGCGCCTGTACGCCCTGTGTCGCATCAATAATAAGAATGGCTCCCTCACAGGCAGAAAGGCTTCGAGACACTTCATAGTTGAAGTCTACATGCCCCGGAGTATCAATGAGATTCAGCTCATACATTTCTCCATTTTTATATTTGTACATTAAACGGGCAGACTGCTCTTTAATCGTGATACCTCTTTCCCGTTCCAGTTCCATTGTATCCAGTATCTGCGCTTCCATATCGCGCTTCTGCACGGTTCCCGTCATCTCAATAAGACGGTCCGCCAGTGTAGACTTGCCGTGATCAATGTGGGCAATAATAGAAAAATTCCTGATATGGTTCGTGTCCATAGTCTCTCCTGCATGGTTATTTATCGACAATTATTCGTATTTCATTCAGTACACATTATAGCAGAACCTCAAAGCGGGGAAAACTAATTTCCATGCCATTTTCCCATGACCGGCATAAGAATAGCAAGTAAAACCATAATGATCCCTGTTCCTTCAAACAAACCGAACGTCGTTCCAAAAAGGAAATAGGATGCGATGACAGAAACGGCCGGTTCCACGGTCGCGGTCACTGATGCCTGCTCTTCAGTCAACCAGGCAAGTCCGGCATTATAGCAAATGAAAGCGATAACCGTACCGCAAATAATAATCATGAACATATCAAAAAGTACATCATCATGAAAGAACGTGCCTAAATCAGTAACAGGATCAGCCATATAACCCATTATACCGCCGAAAAGCATGCCGAACATAAGAAAAAATGAATTATCCAGTGTCATCATCAATTGCTTTGGATAAATGGAACAAAAAGCATAAAATACGGCGGACAAAACACTGTAATAGATACATTCCGCAGGAACAGACAATGTCCGGGGATTTCCCCCTGTCGCCAGAAGAAATACACCTCCTACCGCCAGCACTACAGCAAACATGTCACCCATCCCCGGTATCTTTTTTCTTCGCAGAGCCACCCAGCAGATAACAAGTGCGGGGCATATATACTGAATCACTGTAGCCACAGCCGCGTTTCCCGCACCAATTCCCGCAAAATAAGTATGCTGCATAAGCATGAGCCCCAGACCGTAAAAAACAAGTTTGATCCATAATGTAGGATATTCCTTAAGTATCCGCATAGACCACCCCAAGGTTCCCCGCATAAAAGCAATCACGAAAATAATAAGTGCCGTAGAAATCATACGGAAAACAGTCAGGTCCATAGCGGTATGATCATTATGTGCAAGAAAATGCTGGGCCGCAAGCCCGCTTCCCGCCCACATGGTTCCGGCAATTACCACTAAAAAAACTGCAAAGAATTTCATAGCGTCTCCTTGCGTATCAAACATACACGCACAAACTTATTTTTAAATTTATTCTTTAATTTTAACAAAAAACTGTTCCCCTGCAAGGATGTCAGGAAAACAGTTTTGGGTTATAGGACAAAACGTGTTGATGGCTAACCCAAAAAACAAGCAAGAAATGAATCGGATTTATGTAATTCTGACCACACAATAGCATCTCCCCATGTGGGAATTGAATCCTCTAATTTGGCTCGTTCATTCATCGCTTTATACAGTCTAGAAATACTTCTATCCGTGGGCATTACCTTTAAGATTTCAGATGCAGAAAGCGGTTTCGGTGTGTGGAAGTAACATCACCAGAAACCCAATTTTATGCGTCTTTCAATGGACATCCCCCGATGGTTTCTAAGCATTGTTCTTAATTATGCGTTTATTCCGCCTTCTATACGGTTATTTGTCGATGGTAGTTCTTCTCCATAAGACAACGATTCATCCAAATAGGTAAATAATGTGTTTTGTCGTACTAATCTGACCAGTGACCGCTCGGCCTTTAGTAAACGTTCATGCATAGGGCGAATTTTGCCTTTTTCATCTCGTGTCATTTCACTAAGAAAGGTCTTATGCTTTATTCTCCAGTTTATCAATCGGGTTACCCAATGACCTGCTTGCTCCATGTCTTTTATCATCAGCAAATCCTTTGCTATCATGTACATTTCAATGCCGGCAATGGTTTTAGGTCTATCGGTTGTATATCTCTTTACCTGGAGGAAGGCATGGAAAGTACAACGCTGCAACTTAGCCTTGGGCCAGACTCTTTTTAGTGCTTTCCGGAAGCCATGGCCTCCATCAGAAACAACCATAGCGGGAGCCGCGATTCTCTGCATCAATGCTTCCCATGCTCTGGAATTCTCATAGCGGCACAAATACCATCCAAGTACGTTTTCTTCGTTGCAGCATATTAAAATACAAGCTTTTCTGAACAGATAAATCCCATCCACATAACAACATTCATCGGACTCTCAATTTTAGGCGGCATAGGCCAGATTCCCCAAAATTTAGTCATCTTCCTACGAAAATCACGACCGTCGTCAGGCATGGATTTTTGCACATCCTTACCAAATAACCACTGAATAAAGTTCTTAAAATCATGAGCCGTCTTATTAATGGGATTCACAAAGACAGAATGACATTCTTTGCAGTACCACCGTTGCCTTCCTGTACGAGTTTTACCATATTTTGAGCAAAAGAAACCGTAATATAAACACCTAACTTGTTTCATAAGGTTCTCCTTTTAAAATAAACATATTTTAAAAGGATATAACCCTAATTAAAGCAGTCATAGCAATCATTTTCGGACTTTTTACCAACTCATTTTGTCCACCCTTTATCTTTTTAGGAAAAAGATAAAATACCGATGAAGCCAGACAATGTCTAACTTCATCGGTATAAAAACCAACACGAAATGTCCTATAAGCCTCAAAAGATGTTCTCCGGCTATCCCGGGTAACCCGTCCGGATAGGAAGCCCCGGCATATGAAAAAGACACCTACATTTGTAAGTGTCTTTTCCTTTATCAGCAGCTTCCTATCCT
>ERZ779877.482-NODE-482-length-43372-cov-4.669668_pt1 | contig 43372 bp, 36 predicted proteins | sample MGYA00511556_ERZ779877 | MGnify/ENA primary metagenome ERZ779877 (study PRJEB29588, sample SAMEA2159338) | human gut metagenome | biome: human gut; feature: human-associated habitat; material: faeces | place: Denmark | collected 2008/2010 ...
ATTATGAGTAAACTGAACACAAACGGATGGAAAGTGATAATGAAAGTGCTGATAGCCATCGCCACCACGATTCTCGGCGCACTCGGCGTACAGGAGGCGGGCAATGACCAATGACAACCGGGAACGCATATTGTTCATTCTCCGCGTCATAGCACTTATCATTACAATCATAGCTGCGATCAGCTGCTCGATAGTGTTCTATTGAACAGCCCATACTCAAAACACCTGCGAGGCTCCGATGTCCCGCAGGTGTTTTTTATGTCCTTATACATACGCAACCGTTACCCTCTGAAACATAGACGTTTGCCCATTTCCTCGCGTCATTTTTCCTTCATCTTTTCCATTTCCATAATTATACATTCACCATACAGACAGAACGCCACCCGCCTACCCCACATTTCTATTTTTCAATATTTCACATTCTTTTTACTCATCACCTTTTTCTCCACTCCCCATATCTAACGTTAGTTAAATGAATATACTTTTAAAACCTAAATATCCGAGCGTTCTAAAAAGGTTCATATCACGTTATAAAAGAGCCTGTATTAGCCCCTAATAAAGCCCATATCAAGCCCTAATATAGCCTATATCATGCCATGTTAAAGCCTATATCAGAAGCCGGAACGGGCCGTTTTACAGCACAGAAGATGCCGTATCATGTCAGACAAGTATAGTCACAGTAAGAAAAACCTACACCATCGGTCGCTTGTCATTTATAATGTTAAACAGAAAAACATACTTGCAGAGACCTCAGAATCATCACTACGATAGGCCAAAATGAATAATATTATCCATAAAAAATAATAAAAATGCCCAACTTCTATGTTTCAAGAAGTTGGGACTGAGACGTTATGGCTTTGTTTACACTGCAATATATAAAATGTATAATTTTCATATCACTACATCAGATGTATTCATATTATGAAAATTTAGTAAAGCATCTATTTACTTATTACAGCATTCAACGCCTTCATATTCTGTGAAATCACCCAAAGATACATGGTGGAAACGACATGGATGGCAGAATCAAGTTCCTTCATGGAGGCATCCGGGGCCGTATGCGACTCGCTGTTTCTCCATTGCTTCACCAACTCCAGATAATCATAGAATTTATGGTATCTCCCATCCGGATTGTTCCTCAATCCTCTTAAACAACCGAGCGACAAGATGCAATTGATGAATGTGGGCATGCTGTTCTCATCCTTGCGGTTCACCATTTCCTCACCGTTCAGCAAATAATACACCTTCTTTAAGAACACCTCGTATTTTGTCACAATGGTATTGAAGTGCCTCCTTTTATCCACCAGCTTCATGCCTTCCAGACAGTAAAGTCGGTTGAAAGAGTCCAATAGCAGCTCATTTGCTCCATCTATCGAGGAGGTCGATTGAACGTTCAGTACACGGATAAAGCATGCTGCCACAGCATCAAGATCCGGCAGGAACGCCTTTAAATCGGCAAACTCCCCTTCCACATCCGCCAACAGTTTCTGTTTGAACAGTTCCGGGATAAACGGCAGCTCCGTTTCCTTCTTCTTGTAATTGTCATACATCACCCGGGCCATCTGCGTCATGACATTCCGGTAGAAGTCACTGTTCTCAAACAGCTTGGCAAACGAATCCATCTGCTCTACATAACAGCCTCGGGCCACCTCATCGAAGATCTGCGGGAAGATGCTTTCCTCAAACTGCTTCTCATCCGTATTGTTCGCCTGCTTGGTCAGTTTCTTCTTGGCGGTGGATACCATCTTGTCATAAATGGACTCCACGATCACACGGTCTGCCTCCGAGAACTGCCCCTGATACATGATATTCACCTTGTCGATGATACGGCTCAACAGATCCTCGTTATCATTCTTCGGCTTGCCGGCCTTCGGGTTCTCACCTTTTATCGGCTTTTGGTCGTCACCCAATCGGATGGACACCGTCTCTCCTTCCGAAATCTTGGAGTTGACCAACATGATCTGTCTGTTCAGGTCTATTCTTTCCCGGGCGTTCTTCGGCAATAGTCTGTACAGGTAATCGGCATACACGTAGGCCTTGTACAGCTCCTTGTCGTATGTTCTTGCGATCTGTGCCATATAAGAATAGAAGCGGACAAAATTCTTGATCTTCGACCTGACCTCAAAGCGCTTCTCCTCGTCCAATTCCTCATAACGGTCCAGCGTATTCTTAAAGGCATTCGACAAAGCACCCAGCCGGTCTTTCTGCTTATTGATGTTCTGCAACAGGTCAAAGAAGCGCTGTTCGTCGCCTTCGGTCCACAACTGGTACATCTGAATGTCCTTTCTGAACGTATAGACATAATTCACGTCCACCGGATTTATCAGTTCCGTACCCTTATAGAACGGTTCGAACGATTTCTTGATGTCATCCGGTTTATTATAGAAATCGAGCACGTAGGTATCCTTCTTGTCCTTGTGCGCCCTGTTCAGACGCGAAAGGGTCTGCACCGCCTTCACATTCCTCAGCTTCTTGTCCACGAACATCGTATGCAACAGCGGTTCGTCAAAGCCGGTCTGATACTTATCGGCCACTATCAACAGGTTATACAGGTCCGAAGCAAAATACAACGGCAACCTGGCTTCCGAGATGTTGCGTCCGTCCGTGGAATTCAGCTTCGGTTCGGTATATTCAACGCCATTATAGGACACCGTGCCTGAGAACGCCACCATCGGCCTCACGTCCGTAATGTGGTTCGCCTCACAATACTTCTTCACTTCCATGAAATAACGCACCGCATGGGCACGCGAGGAGCACACCAGCATGGCCTTTGCCTTGCCGTGTATGGCATTCAGGGTCACCTCCCTAAACTTCTCCACGATGATCGCCGTCTTCTGGGCGATCACATGCTGATGATTGTCATGGAAAGACTTGATGGCACGTGTGGCCGGCGTTTCCTCATACGACGGGTCTGCCTCTACGCGCTTAGCGATTTCATAAGTGGTGTCGTACGTAGTGTAATACTTCAGCACATCCAGGATGAACCCTTCTTCAATGGCCTGCAACATCGAATAGTTGTGATAGGCCACGTACCTGTTGTCCTCCGGGCTGTCTCCTTCCTCTACCAGTTCTCCGAAAGTCTGCAGCGTCTTGGGTTTCGGCGTTGCCGTGAAGGCATAGAAGAAAAGATTGCTGTGCTGCCCCTGAGCCAAGAGGTCCTCCAGCAGCGCATCTTTCTTCTTTTCGAGTTCTTCGGCCTCAACCTCTTCTATCTCGGCATATTCACGCAAGGCCTCGTCCGTATCCGCCAAGGCGGCCTTCAGTTTCTCCGCACTCTTGCCCGACTGCGACGAATGGGCCTCATCCACCACGATCGCATAGCGCTTGCCGCTGCGGCTCGTCAGTTCCTTGTAGATGACCGGGAAGCGGTGAAGGGTCGTGATGACGATTCTGGTATTGTCATCATTGATGATCCGGGCCAGTTTCTCCGAGCTGTCCGCATCCGTGATGGTCTCTATCTGTCCGTCGATATGGTCAAAGCCGAGGATGGTGCTCTGAAGCTGTTTGTTCAGCACACGGCGGTCAGTGATGACAAACACGCTGTTGAACATGTTCTTCATGTCCGCATCCTGCAATCCGGCCAGACGATAAGTGAGCCATGCAATGGAATTGGACTTGCCCGAACCGGCCGAATGTTGAATCAGGAAATTATTTCCATGTGGTTTCTTCCGAGACGCATATATCGGAATTTCGTCTGCCGCCATGCCATAATTCACTTCCTTGTCATCATCTCTCTTTTTCACGAGATTCGCATAGTACGTGTCGGCCACCAGCTTCTCCACCACATCCAGTTGGTGATAGCGGGGGAAGATGATCTTCACGGAAGTTTCCGTCACCTCTTTCTCCCTACCATGCTTGTCGATGATTATCTTCAGCTTTTCTTCTTCCTGTCGGGAGATGTAACGCTGAAGGATGGCAAGCAACATGTCTCTCTGCAGAATGTGTTCCCATAAATAAGAAGTGACATATCCTCCGTCCTCGCGTTCCGGATTACCGGCACCGCCTACCTTTCCGGCCCCGTTCGAACCCTGATTAAAGGGAATGAAGAAAGTCTTTTCCTTCTTCAATTCGGTGGTCAGTGCCACCTCATACAGATCGACCCCGAAGTAGGCCAATATACGGTTGTTGAACCGGAACAGCGGTTCCTTGGGATCGCGGTCGGTGCGCCACTGCCGTTTGGAGTCTTCAACGTTCTGTCCCGTAATCTGGTTTTTCAGTTCGAGGGCCACAACGGGAATACCGTTCAGCGAAAGCACCATATCAATGGTGTTCCTGTTCAGCTTGGAGTAGGCAAACTGGCGGGTCACCGTAAGAATGTTGGCATGGTAATTGGCCACCAGTTCATCATTCAGCGACGAAGCCGGAGCAAAATAACAGAAACGGATGTTGATGCCCACATCGCTGATTCCCTTGCGCAGCACGTAGATCAGGCCATACCGCGTCACATCATCCTGAAACACACGGTACAGTTGCCTTTCCGCCTTGTCGCCATACTTGGTTACATAGCGTTTCCACTGCTTGGGCTGCGTCTTTTCTATAAAGGAGATAAGTACCGGCATATCAATGGCCCGCTCCTTATCGTAGGTATCCTGGTTGCCTTTGACATAGCCGCCTTCCGTAATCAGGTAGCGTTCTATATCGGCTTCAAAATTCTTTTCTTTCAAATCAGAGGTATCCATATTTTTTTTGTCTTTACTCTTCAGATTTTCTTTCTTGTTGTGGCAGCAGATAATCATCTGCTTTTGCAGAAGAGATTTTTCAAAGTGCCATTATGGCTCTTTGAGTTCTCTTCTGTGGTTCCTTGACATTAGCTCACTTTTCTTTTTCCGGTTACGCACTCGAAAATCAAAGATTTTTTGTATTCCTTTAGCTTCTCGATTTTCTGTTGCTTGATGGAAATCAGCTCGTCTATCTCGCTGCATTTTTGATCGAGGTAATCGGCAATGGATTGCTGCTCGTATTTCAAAGGAATACACACCGGAAATTCCGCTAACATTGGTAATCTTACAGAATCTACGGTTGATTTAGAGTTTGCACTATCTATTATATTATAAAATAATGAACTCATATAATAAAATAAATAAATTCTATTTACTATTACACTAAATTGATTTATACAATAAACACGCTGATGACATGCAAATTTGTTATCTGCAAGATGAAAAACTTTTCCAGCTCCTACTCCATCACCAGCCATTAAAATTGAAGGTCCCTCAAAAGTATAATTATTGCTTCTTTCGACTTTAGGAGAACGTACAAAAAAAGGATATTTTCCATCAGGTATACTATCCTGAGTATCTTGATTTCCTGTACTTATTCTACATAAGCGTTTTAAACAAATAATCCTCCAAGGCTCCGGGATCTTCCCTATCCATTCAATCCCGCTATCTTTTAAAGGGGCATTTTTATCCAAACCTTTGGTTACCGCTTCGGTAATGACAGATTGCTTGTAGCTTTGCAGTTTGGTAATCATTTCCTCTTGCAAAGTTATCAGTTCGTCTATCTCGCCACATTTTTGGTCAAGGTAAGCGGCTATGGATTGTTGTTCTAACTTATTACAAATAAAAGGAGCGAATATTTCTCCTAACATAGAGCTAGTCAGCTGGTTAATTGTAGCAGTTGTAAATAACCATTTATATTGACTAATACAAGAAGTAACTATATAATATAGATACTTATGACATATATTGTTCCCTTTAAAAATCATCATAAAAGCCCCAAATGTAGCCTTAATATCTGTTTCTATTAATGCTGCCTTCCCAATTAATGATGCACTACCGTTTCTAGAACATATCAAGATATCTCCTTTATTAACGAGAAGTTTGGTTGGAATTTCTTTATTGACATAAACATTGTCATCAAAACATAGTTTATTGTCTTTGATATTAGAAGAACGTAAAACAATAATACCTTCTTGACTACTACAAATGTCATTGGGGCTATATGTTAAACCATTATAGTTATTACCAAAGTATTTAAGTCTTTTCACTTCCCAATGCTCTGGAATCTCCCCAATCCAAGCAATACCGCTATCTTTATATTTATCGTATCTATTTCCCATCATTCTCAATCCTCCTGTTCGTAATAGTAAGAGTAATCAATACCTTTCATAAAGGTTTCCCGGTCATTAATCTTGTCGGTAAGTGCAGGTTGCAAAAGTGCTTTCAGCTCATTGGCATTTGCCACGCTGTGCGTCATCGCATCCAGATAAGACTTCTTGTCTACATTGCTCCAGTCCACACAAACCTTAAGATTTTTCTTCAGCATCAGGTCAAGCCAAATACGGGTGGCACGCCCGTTGCCTTCACGGAAAGGATGGGCAATGTTCATCTCCACATACTTGTCTATGATCTCATCGAAACTGGTTTCGGGCATACGCTCTATCTGTCGCAATGTGTCCGGAAGATACTGAGCCATGGCAAACTGGAATCCGCCTTTGGCTATGTTCACCGTGCGTATCTGTCCTGCAAAATCGTATAGTCCGCCAAACAAATAAGCGTGAATCTGCTGCAAGCCTTTCACGGTACCCACTTCTATATTGTCTATCAGACTGCTTTCGAACAGAGCGTATGCCTTTGATTTGCTTCGTCCGTCTATCGTCTCGTCGCTATTGATAAACCATTCCACAAACCGGGCAGCCTTCGTATTAGGAAAACACGCAGCAAGAGAAAGAACTCCTGAATTATCAAGCACATCTGTCATATAATGCTTTCCGTCAGAAGCCATCAATTTCAGTTGGTTAGTGGCACTAACCAACTCGTTTTGTTCTTTCTTCAGCTTGTTTTTCAGATACTTCCAGTAGTTCCGGTTCTTGGCATAATCATCCTGATCGTTGAGCACGCCTACAATATCGGGCACGGAAAACCACCATTTGGAATTTTCGTCATCCCAAATGGCACGTACTTCCCGATCATTGAAGAAGCGGATGGATATCTTATTTATCTTGGCCATAATATTACCCCAGAATCTTAGACAGCAATTCCGATTCTCTTTCCTCCAGCTCTTTCAGTTCTGCGAAGATTACGGAACTTGGCGTCAGCGGCGTGTATTTATAGAACTCACGGGTAAACGGTATCTCGTAACCGATCTTGCTGTCTGCCTCATTATACCAGAAGTCGGGAGCATACGGACGTACATTCTTGTCCAGATATTCCGCGATGTCCTCTTTCCACGGGATGATCTCGCTGTCCTTCAGATCCGGATCGGGAGCAAATCCGCTATTCGCATCTGTGGGTTTTACGTATGCTTCCGGCATGTCGGCATTACGCTTGCCGAAATAGTTTCTCAGCAGAGCCACCTTTCCCTGCGGCACTTTTATCTTGGCCTTCTTCAACTCCGAGAAGAAAGTCAAGTCCGGGATTCCCGCTTGACCCGCCGGCATATTGTCTTCCCAATAGGTTGCCACTTTTTTCAGCAAGTCGCGATCCGCTTCCTTATAATCCTCGGCAGTAGCCTCATCGAAATGAATATCCTTATATTCCAAACGGAGCGGACGGTTGATGATGAGTTTCGTAAACTTGAAATCCTCCACATCCTTGATCTTGCTCTCAACCTTCAGTTCCGGATTATCTTCGGAAGTATATTCCCAGTTGGTGAAGTCGTGATAAGCCTGCATGATCAGTTCGCGGCAGGCTGTGGTAATCTCCACGCGCTTGTTGCCGAGCGGCTTGCGCAGCTTCTCAAAACATTGGCTGGCATCTATAAGCTGTACTTTGCCGATACGCTCCTCGGACTTGCTTTTGGAAACAACCCAGATATAGGTGGCAATACCGGTATTATAGAACAGGTCGTTGGGCAACTGGACAATGGCCTCCAGCCAGTCGTGCTCCAGCAGATAGCCACGGATCTCACTCTCTCCGCTTCCGGCATCCCCCTTAAACAGAGGAGAACCGTTCTGGATGATGGCCATACGGCCGTCTTCCTTCAGCTTGGCCACTCCATTGAGCATGAACAGCATCTGTCCGTCGCCCTTCGCCGGCAGTCCCGGCGCAAAGCGTCCGGCCTCACCCAGCTCGTGCTCTGCCTTGACACGCTTCTCGGATGCCTGCCAGTCGATGCCAAAGGGCGGATTGGATATGATATAGTCGAACTGGTAGCCCTTGAACTGGTCATCGCCCAACGTATCGCCCAGACGCATATTGTCGGCATTGCCGCCCTTGATCAGCATATCGGCCTTGGCGATGCCATAGGTCTGCGGATTGAGCTCCTGACCGTAGCAGGTGATCTCCGCCTCGGGATCAATCTTGCGGAAGCGCTCATCCAGACAGGCCAGCATCTGGCTGGTGCCCATCGCCATGTCGTAGATGGAGGCCACGATGCCCTCGTCCCTCATCTCCTGCTCATGGTCGCCCACGAGCAGTTCGCCCATCAGATAGATGATGTCGCGCGCCGTAAAGTGCGCTCCTGCCTGGTCGTTGTATGACTCCGAGAATTTCCGTACAAGCTCCTCAAAGATATAGCCCATGTCTACCGCCGAAACCACATCGGCTCCCAAGTATGCCTTCGCTGAACAGAACTCCTTGATGACGAGATAAAGACGGTTGTTATCGTCCAGCTTCTTGATCTCATTGTAGAAGTCCATGCGGTCGATGATGTCAATCACATTCTCCGAGAAATGATTCAGGTAGTTCTCGAAGTTGTCCTTGATATTGTCGGGATCGGCCAGCAAGATGTCGAAAGTAAACTTGCTGGTATTGTAGAAATGCTGTTTGGCCGCCGCCTCAAGGAAACCTTTCTTTACGGTGATTCCCTTGGCATCAAGATCCTCGTTCATCTTGATGACGGCGTCCTTGGTAGGAGCCAACGTGTCTTCAAAACGCTTGATGACACACATAGGCAGAATCACACTTCCGTATTCATGCGGCTTGTATAAGCCTACCAATTTATCGGCAATGGACCATATAAGGTTGGCCTTCTCCTGTATATTGACAGATGTTTGTCTCTGCAAATCTTCTCCACTCATATATTATAACGTAGGTTCTATGAATATTAAATATCTGTAAGTTAATATATTAGCAGAAATTGTCGTGTCTTTATAGTATTGAGATAAAAAGAATAACGAACAATAATTGCTATAACCATTGTACACAAAGTTATAAAAATATTTTGTATATCAAATGGTTTAGCATCACTGATTTTAAATTTTATAAGATGATGGCAAAATACAAGAATACGATATAAAAAACTTATGTGCCGTCATATCCGTACCAATAATAAATATCGGGACAAATTGTGACGACACATAGGTCTATTATGTATATAAAAATTGTCTTAGAAACAACTGCTACATTCAGCCTGCCACGACAGAGATAAGCTCATCAGGGCTAACCTTCTTCTGCTCGCCAGTCTTCATATCCTTAACAGTTACCAGGCCCTCGGCTATTTCGCTTTCACCGGCAAGAGCAACGTAAGCTATACCCTTTGCATTGGCATAATTCATCTGTTTCTTCATCTTGCACGAGTCCGGATACATTTCGGTGGCGATGCCTGCCTGACGACATTTCTGTACAAGCGGCATACAATAAGCTGTCTCGGTTTCTCCGAAATTGATAAACAGCAACTGTGTGGAATTCATGGCTTCCTCCGGATAAAGATTCAAACCATTCAGCACATCATATATTCTATCTGCGCCGAAAGATATGCCTACTCCACTGAGGCCCGGCATACCGAATATTCCGGTAAGATTGTCGTAACGGCCACCACCGGAAATGCTGCCTATCGGGAAGTCGAGAGCCTTCACCTCGAAGATTGCACCGGTATAATAGTTGAGACCGCGTGCGAGGGTAAGATCCAATTGCACCTCGTTCTTAAGATTACACAACTTGAGCTTGTCAAGAATGTATCTTACTTCCTCAACGCCTTTCAGTCCTGTCTCAGACGATGAAAGCACATTGCTTATGACGTCCAGCTTAGATTCGTTGGTACCGCTCATATTGATGATGGGTTGGAGTTTCTCTATCGCATCGTCAGGAATACCACAATCGCGCAGTTCTGCATTGACTCCATCCACCCCAATCTTATCGAGTTTGTCTATAGCGACGGTTATATCGACAATCTTATCTGCCTGCCCTATCACTTCGGCTATGCCGGCAAGAATCTTACGGTTGTTTATCTTGATGACAACACGAACGCCAAGACGCTCAAAAACAGTATCAACCATCTGCATAAGCTCCACTTCATTAAGCAACGAATCGGAACCTACAACATCGGCGTCACACTGATAGAACTCTCTGTAACGTCCTTTCTGCGGACGGTCGGCACGCCATACAGGCTGTATCTGATAGCGGCGGAACGGCAGTTGTAGCTCCTCCCTGTGCATGACAACGTATCTCGCAAACGGGACGGTCAGATCATAGCGCAGTCCTTTCTCGCAGAGTTTTGGCGCGAGTTTAAGCGGATTGCGTTCGGCAAGCTCCTCATCGCTCACCTTACTCATATAATCACCGGAATTCAGAACCTTGAACAGCAGCTTGTCACCTTCCTCACCATATTTACCCATAAGGGTATGGAGTGTCTCCATGGCAGGTGTTTCTATCTGTTGAAAGGCATAAAGCGAAAAGACTTCCTTTATTGTATTGAATATATAGTTGCGTCTCGCCATCTCTAACGGCGAAAAGTCACGTGTGCCCTTAGGTATATTTGGTTTATTCATTTATGATGTCTTTTACTTCTTTCTAACAATTGTCTGTTCGCGGTCCGGACCTATCGAAACAATATCAATTGGAGTCTCAAGCTCTTTTTCAAGGAACTCAATATAATCATTAAATTCCTTCGGGAACTGCGACTCATCGGTATAACCTGTCATATCTGTTTTCCATCCCGGTATATCAACATATACAGGTTCGATGTCTTTCTCTATATTATACGGGAAGTCTCTTGTCTCCTTACCATTCTGTTTGTAAGCCACGCACGCCTTGATTGTATCAAAACCATCAAGGACATCGCTCTTCATCATTATAAGGTTTGTGACGCCGTTAACCATTATGGCATAACGGAGTGCTACAAGGTCAATCCATCCGCAACGACGCTCACGTCCTGTAACAGCGCCGTACTCATGACCAAGCTGACGTATTTTACTGCCAGTCTCATCAAAAAGCTCTGTCGGGAATGGTCCTGAACCTACACGTGTGCAATAAGCCTTCATAATGCCATAGACATTGCCTACCTTATTAGGACCGATACCAAGACCGGTGCATGCTCCTGCACATATGGTATTGGAAGATGTGACATACGGATAGCTTCCGAAATCTACATCAAGCATGGTTCCCTGAGCTCCCTCACAAAGGATATTCTTGCCTTCTCTTAACTGCTGGTTAACGAAATGCTCACTGTCAATGAAATTGAACTGGCGCATGTACTCCACACCCTCCATCCATCGCTTCTCATCAGCACTGATGTCATAGTCAGTATATCCAAGCGATTTCAGTATTGCCTCATGGCGAGCTTTGTGCTCAGCGTATTTTCTTTCGAAGTCGTCAAAGATATCACCAACACGCAATCCGTTACGTGAAACCTTATCTGTATATGTCGGTCCGATGCCCTTACCGGTTGTTCCTACCTTATGGTCACCTTTCAGCGACTCGTATGCCCGGTCGAGCACACGATGGGTAGGCATTATCAGATGTGCTTTCTTTGATATATATATACGCGATTTAAGATCATGGCCGCTCTTTTCAAGCTCTTTAGCTTCATCCATGAACAAATCCGGAGCAAGTACAACTCCATTGCCGATAATATTGACCTTTCCTCCCTGGAATATGCCTGACGGTATGCTACGCAGCACATATTTCTGTCCTTCGAACTCCAAAGTGTGACCAGCATTAGGTCCGCCCTGGAAACGGGCAATGACATCGTATCTCGGAGTAAGTACATCGACAACCTTTCCTTTACCTTCGTCTCCCCACTGAAGACCAAGCAGAACATCAACTTTACCTGTATTCATTTATTTGAAATTTAAAAAATTCGTATTACGTGGAATGTATATCACAGCAGATATGCCACAAAGTTACGTTTTTTTATCTAATAATGGTATATCTGCAATTAAAAAATATCAGTTTTAATATCTTCCAAAGCAGAATCTGCCATTGCGGAATAACTATCGTCTATTGACATAAAACGCGAAAGACAATTCATGGCAGCATGCTTCAAGGCCGAATTATCTCCGGCAAGTGTCTTACGTATGCTGTTCAGGAAAACGTCAGACTGCTCTTTGTCCGGCCGGAATCCTTTCATCATCAATCGGCTAAATATATGATAGGCACATATTTCGGCAATAATATTCCCACTCGACATCCATTTTAAAGCCAACAAATGCGCGTCCTTGATATTCTGGAATAAATTGAGCGCACACATCTCTGCTATTTCTACAGACGTGGTGTGCATAATCCAATCTTCGGCAAGCTCGTGCGACATCTCGTCTGCCGGCATGAGCATGGTTGCAAGAATCTTACATTCCCTGATATCATCTTTCCATAATCCCGTAGCTAAATCGTAACTTTTTTCATATTCAGAAGCAATCTCTTTGAGTTGAGCCAACGGTATTCCCCAGTTCACTTTATATTCAAGTCCCTTCTCACGCATTGAGCGGGAGGTTATACCATTCATGAACAAGTGGAATGTTCTTTTTATCTTTCGTATGTTTTCTGATGTCTGGTCCATCTTAATATTTTTTATAAAAATCCATATTCTGAAGAATATCTCAGCATCTGATGCTCATAGCTTTCAGTATAATCAACCTCGATATCAACCATATTACCATTTTCATCATAAACAGGCTTCATCCAAGGATTTATGAAACCTTTATACGGTGCTATGTCTAATGCCGCATATCTTTCCAGGACTTCTGAATGTAAAGCAGGGTCAATATTTATGGCATACGTCTCAACCAATTCTTTTGCGGCCTCATAATCGCCTTCGCTCTTGATGCGCTGTATCTCGGCAAGGAGCTTGGCAAACAATGAACGTAAAGCCTGATAGTCGGTTATATCGATGTATGTCTTTCCGTCTTTCTTTACAAGCCGTACAACACCATCGGAATGTTCATACACCCAACGGGCAATCAATGCCCTATTGCGCATATGGGCTTCCTCTATCTGATGTCCCGGTTTGATGCGTGTTAATTGAGTCATCATACCGTTCATCATGTATGTATAATATTGTGACTTATAAGCCTCCGGATTATCAAGCAGGCCAAGTTCGCATAACTTTTCGTCGGCGATATAATATAATCCGAAAAGATCGGCACGGGCTTCTTCTATTGTGTTGCCGTATGCTTTTAAGGCATCCGGATAAACACCCGGCAGAAGCTGTCCGCTTCCATGTCCAAGACATTCGTGCAGATCGGTATGTAAATCATCACATATATTGCCATATTTCTTGATAAGCTCAAGTGTCGGCTCATCTATGACGAACTCTTCTTTGAATCCATTGCCGACAGCCGCCTTATCATAAGCCTCTGTAAGATTACCTATCGTAACACTCTTGGAACCGTAACGTGCACGTATCCAATCTGCATTTGGAAGATTTATTCCTATTGCAGACGACGGATATTCATCACCGCCCAACATAGCAACACACACTACATTCGCAATAACGCCTTTTACTTCTTTTTTCTTAAAACGAGGATCTACAGGCGAATGGTCTTCGAACCATTGCGCGTTGTCGCTTATAGTCTGGGCACGGCGTGTCGCTTCCTTATCCTTATAGGAGACAAAACCCTCCCATGATGCCTTCAGACCAAGAGGATCACCATACACTTCAATAAAACCATTTATGAAGTCAATCAATCCGTCAGTCTCTCTCAACCACTCAATGGAGAAACGGTCGAACGTACGCAGATCTCCCGTACGATAATAATCAATCAAAATTGATATTATAGCTTTCTGCTGTTCGTTCTCAGCAGCGCTCCGGGCTTTCTCAAGCCAATAAATAATCTGTTTAATTGCAGGCCCGTACATTCCGGATTCTATCCACTTGTATTCCAGGAGCTTACCATCGTGCTTTACAAGTTTTGAATTAAGTCCATAGGAAGGCATCTCCTCGTCTGACTCGTCTTTCATGTCATTATAGAATCTTTCTACTTCGTCTTGTGTAACATTCTCATAATAATTACATGCCGACGTAATCACTAAATCCTGTTTATCGGCCTTGTTCACGCGCTTCGGGAGAATTGTAGGATCGAATATCACAGGGAAAAGCTCATCACAGAAGCTATCTATTGTCTCATTCTCTTTTAATGGCAGCAAACTTTTATCGGTATTATCTATCACCTCTCTTAAATAAGATGAAGAGAAACCGGGAACAAACTTCTCACATCCGTAATGATGATAAATACCATTCGAAAACCACAGCCGTTTAAGATATATCACAATATTTTGGAATTCAACACTATCTCTATTTCCCTTATATCCTACAAATATTGCCTCAAGCAGTTTCCTTATACGGATATTATATGCTCCGAACTGATCGGTCGTGATGTCACGTCCGGACAAAGCAGCCTTTGATAAATAATAAATATATTTCTTTTGTTCTAGAGACAATGCATCAAATCCCGGTAAGCGATATCTTAATAACTGAAGATCCGCAAATTTTTCATCTGTGTAATTAAAAGTTTGTTCCATCCTTTGCATATAAATTATTAAAAGTTACTACCACCCATCAACATCTCATATGTTTTATTCTATACGATGAGTCTGTCGGTAATGTAATGGTGTCACTCCTTTGTATTTACAAAATGCGTTATAGAAAGACTGACGATTTGAAAATCCGACCATATCTGATATTTCCTGCATTTTTAGCTTTGAGTATCGCCTGTCTGCCAATATAGTCATTGCCTCCTCCACTCGCAGTTTATTTATCAATGACGTGTAATTCATATGGAATCTGACACTCAACACCAATGATACATATCTTGTATTTGTACCCAACTCCTCTGCAAGTTTTTTTGCTGAGTAATTCTTATCTCTATATTTTTTTTCAACATGCAGAATCCTGATAATCTTCTCATACAAATCATCGGATACTTTCGAGCTTATATATCTCAGATAGGCCGGATCACGCTTATCTGATACTTTATTATCATCGTCACTCATTTAATATTTCGTTTTATACATTAAACAGGAATATTGCGTATTTTCTTATAATGTATCGCACTCTTTCAGCCATAATGCGCTCGACGCATCTGAAGGCATTCGCCAATCGCCACGAGGGCTTAAACTTACACTGCCGACTTTAGGACCGTCAGGAAGGCATGAACGCTTAAATTGCTGTGAGAAGAAACGACGGAAAAATGTCTTAAGCCAATGCTTTATTGTTTCATCCTTATAATCTGCGACATCAAAAGCTTTCCGCGCCAGCAAATATATCTTAGATGGTCTGAAACCAAAACGCAAGAAATAATACAAGAAGAAATCATGCAGCTCATACGGTCCGACAAGATCTTCTGTCTTTTGTTTTATTGTTCCATCTTCCTCAGCCGGGATAAGTTCCGGACTGATTGGCGTATCTATTATATCAAGCAGGGTATCACGTGATTTCTCATCCACCGCACTATCGGCAACACTTCTGACCAAATATTTTATCAATGTTTTAGGAATTCCGGCATTAATTCCATACATGGACATATGGTCACCGTTATAAGTAGCCCAGCCAAGAGCCAACTCACTCAAATCCCCCGTTCCAATGACCATTCCGTTCAACTGGTTGCTGAGATCCATCAAGATTTGAGTTCTTTCGCGAGCCTGACCATTTTCGTAAGTAACGTCATGTACAGAAATATCATGTCCGATATCATTGAAATGCATCTTAACACTTTCTGCAATGTTTATTTCTCTTATTGTCACGCCAAGACTTTCCATCAATGATAATGCATTATTATAGGTACGGTCTGTTGTTCCAAAGCCAGGCATCGTAACTCCTACAATACCCTTACGGCTCATTCCCAATTTATCGAATGTCTTCACGCATACCAACAATGCCAATGTTGAATCAAGTCCGCCGCTTATGCCTACAATAAGATGTTGACAGCCCGTATGTGTTATACGTTTAGCCAATCCGGCAACCTGTATTGAGAAAATCTCATTACAGCTATGTTGCATATCATTCTCACTTGGAATAAACGGAAGTGCATTAATATCACGCATCAAAGAGAAATCTTTCATCTGTACAACACCGGTTGACTTTATGACAACATCAGAATTATCACGACAATTCACAAATGTAGTATTTTTCTGTCTCTCAACACGCAGTTTCTCAACATCTATCTGATTGATTACGAGTTGTGGTTTGAAACTGAAACGTTCTGACTCTGCCAATAATGTTCCATTCTCGAAAATGAGAGCATTGCCACCATACACAACATCCTGAGTACTTTCTCCAAAACCACAACCACTATATACATAACCGGAAATGGTGCGCGCACTCTGCTGGGACAGCAAACTCATAAGATAATCATGCTTACCTATCAACTCATCACTCGCAGACAAATTGAAGATAATATCAGCACCTAATAATGTCAATTTATTACTACATGGTTCAGCAGCCCATACGTCTTCACATATCTCAATACCAAACAAGACATTGTCTGAAGTTCTGAACAAAATCGGATCCGGAACAACAGAAACAGTATTGCCTGCATATCTTATATCTGTAGGTTGCAGATTCTTTGAAGAAGAGAACCATCGCTTCTCATAAAATTCCCCGTAATTAGGAAGATATGTTTTCGGCACCATCCCAACGATAACACCATGCTGAATGACAATAGCGCAGTTATATAAGGATCCGGATATATTTACCGGTGCACCGACTATGCATATAATATCAAGTTTGCGGGTAAAGTCCAAAAGCTGCATTACAGCAACTTCCGACTGCTCAATAAGCAATTGCTGTAAGAACAAATCTTGACAAGAATATCCCGTAATGGACAACTCTGGAAAAACTATTATCTCAACGCCCTTTCCTTCAGCCTGTGCGACAAAGTCTTCTATCTGCTTAACATTATATTCTGTATCGGCAACTTTTACAGACGGAACAGCAGCGGCTACTGTTATAAAACCATATTTCATATTATCTTATTGTTATTTGTGTAGCTCCATATCCGTATTCCAAGAATGATGCGTCCTGGTATTGATAACTCTTATATCTGTATTGCAATTCATGCAGAATAGCATGACGAAGAACACCTTCGCCTTTGCCATGAATGAATACAATGCGCCTGCCTTTATCAGATTTGTATTTATCAAGAACTTCACGAAATTTCTCTATCTGATAATTCAATATATCTGACGAGCTCATACCGGCTGTGGTATCAAGCAAAGAATGAGCATGTAAATCTATAACAACAGTATCATCATTCTTCTTTCTATTAATGAACGGATTGCCTTTTTTCCCGTCTTCATATCGCCTTGCATAAGTATCTTTTCTAGAATTGTCGTCAGAAGAAGCAGAATACATATCTTTCTTCAATTGTTGTGCATCAACAACGAGAGGACGTGGTGTCTTGTCATTTTCGACGATTGGCAACAACAATGCTACTTCATCAAAGAAGTCGTTCTCACGAAACGTATGCAATTTATAGAATTTCACTTTATCAAGACGGAACTGTGAATCAATCACAGGTTTATGCATAAAACTTTTATCACGCTTATATGCTATCAACTGTATTGAAATCCTATCATAATCATTAAGACTTTCACGACCAAACTCCTCAATATACTTTTTTGTATTCGGCTCTAATTCATCCTGCGAATGTAATCTCCAATTTGCTCCTTCTGCCGTACAATAACTGTATTGTATGAAATAATTACTATCGTTTACAATATAGACATCAAACATTGTCGTCGTAAACATCCTTGAATCTTTAGGAACAAAAGCAAGATAACAATTCAAGACATCACCGCCTTTACGTTCCTCAATAAGCTTGTGAGAGTAAGACGTATCCGCAGCCATCACTTTTTCAGCTTTCCTGTCAGCAGTATTTGTATTTATGACACCATGCTGCGAAGAGTTGGATGCTGAATTTGGCGTATCTCTTTTTATGACATTTTGTGTATCATAACTATCTTTTTCTCCGACACAAACAATATCATTTATTGGCGTTGGTATCTGAAAGCCGTCTTCATCCTCCACCAGCACAATATTTCCTTTAAATCCCGCGATACGACCACCACCGGTTTCGCTAAGGAATCGAACTTTATCTCCTATTTTCATAAGCTTATTATTTCACAATTTATATTTATGGAATCAATAAAGAGCTATCTCCATAACTCAGAAATCTAAAATCATGCGACAACGCATAATCATAAATTTTTCTCCAATCCCCATTAACAAATGCACTGACTAAAAGCAACAATGTACTTTGAGGTTGATGGAAATTGGTGATCAACATTTTTACAATCTTGTATTTATATCCTGGTGCAATAATAATTTGTGTACTTGTACGCAACGCGTCCTTACCGTTTTTATCAAGATAAGACAGAATACATTTCAACGCATCAACAGGAGAAACATTTTCTGAATTTCCGTCGTCATACGGTTCCCATTGATTAACATGCAGATCTTCTTCATGTAAATCCATATTATTCCGCAACTTCAAACCTATATAATACAAGCTTTCCAACGTTCGAACACTGGTCGTTCCAACTGCGATGGCACATGCATTATAACGTATTAATTTTTCTATTGTTTGACGCTTGACACAGATATACTCAGAATGCATTTCATGCCCTTCTATCATCGCGGATTTCACAGGTTTAAATGTCCCTGCTCCTACATGAAGCGTAAGTTCCTCACAATCAATACCATGATTCACCAGCTCAGACAGCACTTTATCTGTAAAATGAAGTCCAGCCGTAGGTGCAGCCACCGATCCCTTGATTTTAGAATACACCGTCTGATATGTCTTCTTATCACTATCTTGCGTTTCACGATTCAAATATGGAGGAATAGGCAATTCTCCTATACAATCTATAATCTCTGCGAAAGTTATGTTATTGTCATTCCAATCAAAATCTATCAACAATCCCGTACCATAAGAGCCACGCAATGTTGCTTTAAATTGAATATCTTTTCCTGAAATATTAAATTCCCTTACAAGCGGCCCTGTTTTCCATTTTTTCAGATTACCTACTAGACAAGACCATGAACAATGCCCTCTTGTTTGAAACATCTGTTCATAATCAGATGGTTCTGCTGGCTCCAACAAAAAAATCTCGATCAAGGCTCCTGTTTCCTTATGAAAATGCATTCTTGCCTGTATAACCTTCGTATTATTAAATATCATCAACGAATTTGACGGCAAATATTTTGGTAAATTATAGAACACATCCTCAGAAACTTCACCATGTTTATATATAAGCAATTTGCTGTGATCTCTTTCTTTCACAGGAAATTTTGCTATCCGTTCCTCCGGAAGAGGATAATTAAAGTCTTTAATATAAATATGTTTTGTATCCATACAATTAATAATAAATTATAACAGACTTGAATATTGCATATAGTAACGTTAAAAACATCACCAATATTACAAAATCTATATCGTTTTTATCATATCCACTTATAGTATATTGCGTCGAAACATAAGTTATTTTAGGGGCGATTCTTTCATAAACAAAAGAATACAACCTTGAGGCAATTAATCCAACAAGTCCACCCCAAATAAGACCGACAATAACATCGCTTGGGTAATGTACACCAAGATATAACCTTGTGTAACAATTAACCAATGACCATAATATTAATGTTATACTCAATAAACGACTTCTGATCAGCATTATGAAGAATATCGCTATAGAGAAAGTATTGGCAGCATGTGATGAGAAGAAACTATACCCGGTCGCACGAAAACCATTTGCCAAGGCTATATATCCCCCAAATACAGGATCATTGCACGGTCGCTCTCTTCCAACAAGAGGTTTTACTATAAGATCTGACATTCCACCTGATAAAAGAATGCAAAATGCCACACATCCTATAACCAAAAATATCTGACTCATTGTTTCATTATTTTTTACAACTAAAAACAATAAAGCCAAATATAAAGGTATCCATGTAAAACCTGATGTTAACACAATTATCAGATTATCCATAAACACAGAATTGCTGCCATTCAACAATAACAGCAAATTCTGATCTATATTAACAAGTGCATTAACATCCATTATTATTACATAATATTTTATATTTCCTCAATCTGAGTTTTCCTAACCCATCCGTCTCTGCCATCAGATAATTCAATATGACGCCAATCACTCATTGTCTTATCAATGATTCTGACTTTAGTTCCCTCGTGTAAAACAAAAGAATCAGTACCTGTATTGACAGGAGTTTTCTTTACGCTTATTGTTGAGGCTACGACAATTGCATCATTACGATTCTCAAATTGCGCTTTTTGTTGATAAGCAAAAACATTGCTCAATACAAACAACACCAAAAATGATATCGCTCCATAGAAACCTATCTTGCGCAGCATAATTCTATTTCCAAATAGAAACAATAACATGAGAACCAAAGCGATAAGTACAGATAAGACTGAAAATATCGCCCAGGTATCCACACTCACAAGATTTACCAATGATTTGTACCAAGTAACAAAAAACATGTCACTGTTTGGCATCAATCTATCAATGGTTTTATTCCGCACAAACTGGAGATTGAACAATATATCACTGTTTCCCGGAGAAAGTCTTAATGCTCTCTCGTATGCAACTATTGCTTTAGTGTTATCTCCTGTCCTATAATAAGCATTACCCAGATTATAATATAAATCTGAACTTACACCAGTCTTCAACAGTTCGTTGTATCCGATTATAGCCTGTTGATAGTTACCTTTTGAATACTCCTCGTCCACCTGTTCCTTTGTTACCGCAGACATGGCAAGTGGACAAAACAACAGCAACATAAGCAAGATAACAGCCTTATCAGACTTTTTCTTATTTTTCAATGTCTTCAAAGAATCCTCTATATCCATTATTGCATTTATAGCGCTATTATAAGTCTTATCCATATTTCCAGCAGCATCACCTGGGGCATAACGTTCAAATTCACACTCATCAAGTGCACTCATAAATTTATTTATTGTATCATCCTTGATTCCATTGTCTCCCAACTTTCCGGAAATATTATCTCTTGAGAGTTGTTCTACAGGCATATTCAGCTTATCACTAACGTAGCCCCATAAAGCTCTAAGAACTTCATCATAAAATTCGTTCTGTTTTCCGGCTTTCATGAGTTTTTCCGCATTTCTCAATCTCTTTACTGCGATTTTATTGGCTCTGCGACCTTTCATTTTTACAATATCCGCATTATCAATAGCCCGTTTACGGAAAATAATCAACAGAATAACAAACAATATTATCAAACACATGATACTTACCCAATACGAAGCAGAACCATAAAAGAATTCTCCGGTATTACGTAACAATGTATTACCTGTCTTTATTCCCCGAATATCGTTTTCTTCATCGGAATAATCTACCATACTACCGCCGTGTCCAGATCCTTTTGCCACACTAATATCTATAGACTGAGTTTTCACTGTCTTATAAGACTTCTCATTCAAATCATAATATGTAAAACTTATTGGCGGGATGACATATCTTCCTTGATTACGCGGCACAACAAGGAAATCATAGATTATACTACCCTCAATACCTTTTGTCGTAAGTTTCGTCTTATCTGTCACTTTTGGATCATACTTGTCAAAATCCTTAGGGAACGTAACATTCGGCTGTTTCAATAATTTCATATTACCGACGCCACTAACAACAACTCTCAAAGTCAAAGGATCTCCGGCCTTAACATTCTTATTATCTGCTTTAGCTGAGATACTAAAAGATCCTACTCCCCCAGAGAATCCGACAGGTTTCTGTGGCAGAGGATCAACTTGTATATCTATTGCAGGAGCAACTATATCACGTTTCACTTCCACATATCCGGAACCGCCATTGAAAAATGCCTCAAAAGGATCAACATTCTGATTCTGCTGCACCACAACGCCCTTAAAGGTTATGCTTGGTATCTTAAGTTTACCAGTCATCTGCGGATACATGACATATTGACTCCATGTCACACATCGATAATTTATACCATTAACCTTTTCTATGTGATAACTTTTCTGAAGTGGTAACTTTACTTCTTGTGTATGAAAGCCTGTCAAATCCGGCATTTTCCCATCTAACGATGTCAGATCAACCAACGTATATACCTTATAAGTCAGCAAGATTGGCTCCTGTTCATATACGCGTTTTTTATTTGCACTAACCTTTACAAAAAGATCTTTTCCACTTATACGTGAACCGGCAGATCTCATTGGCTCACTATCATCGTGCATACGCGGCGCTCCGCCAGTACCGGCAGAAGAACCACTGACCGTAATATTAATTGCTCTTGATGTGATAGTTTTACCGCCAATCTTCGCATGCGCCGGTGATATCTTATAAGAACCTTTCTTTTCAGCATATAACGTGTATGTAAATGTTATGGATGAAGAGCTGCTTGTCCGGCCATTTATCATTTGAATGCTTCTTTGTACAGACTGATATGGTCCAGCTATGACTTCTATTCCTGCTGGAATATTTCCAGCCCTGAAATCATTGACATCCTGAGTATTTACTGTATATGCAATTCTGAAATTCTCACCAACCGCAACCCTCGACGGAGCGGATACTGATATAGACTGCGAATACACCTTGCATACACTCAGTAACATTACACATAATAAGAAATATAATTTCGTAGTTCTCATAATGAAATAAATATCATAAATGACGATGTTCTACCAATTTTTCTCTAATTTTCTTGAACGCGAATGGCGAGACTCATCCTGCATTCTCTTTTTCGTTTCTTTCTCAGCCTGCATTGCAGCATTAAGCAATTGTTCAGCATTATCCTTACTCATCTGCTCTTGTTTTTGCTGATTCTTTTGCTGCTGCTGATTCTTTTGCTTTTGCTGTTTCTCTTTATTATTCTTATTTTGCTTATCGTCTTTATTTTTATTTTGCTGAGGTTTATTATTCTGTTTCTTTTGTTGTCTTTTACATAATGCAAGATTATACCGGGTCTCGTTATCATTAGGATTATTTCGGAGACTTTCCTTATACGCCGATATGGCTTCTCCGAACATCTTCCTATTCTGACAGATGACTCCTATATTATGAAATATCTTTGCCTTTCGCATAGGACTCTTCTCCACTCTTGCAGCTTTCTGATATTCCTCCACTGCAGCCGAGTCTTTTTGCTGCATCATCAATGCACAGCCAAGATTATACAAAGCCTGTGAATTATCAGGATTTACAGCTACTGATTTCCTGTATTCAGCTTCAGCCTTTGAATATTCCTGCATTCTATATAATTTGTTTCCTGAGCGGATGAATTGTCTGTCCGCCTGAGCCGATGCATCTACTAAACAAATAGATATAAAGAATAATAAGATTATATATCTGTTCATTATTTCTTCCTCCTGAATAAACGTACGTTCTTAAGAAGTGGATTCTTTGCCTCAAGAATACATACTTCTGCTATAAGCAACAACAACACAAGAATTCCAAAAGCCTGGAACTGTTCGTCATACTCACTATAAACAACACTCTGTGTAGTACCCTTCTGCAACTTTGCAATCTCAGAATTCAGCTTTTCCTGAGCCTCGCTTGTATTATCGACATGAATATACGTGCCATTTCCTGCCTGCGCAACTTCTTGACACATCTGCTCGTTAAGGGCTGTCATTACTGTTTTTCCTGATGCATCTGTAAGATAGCCATTACCCATCGGTATTGGAGCACCGGTAGTGCTGCCCACCCCGAGAATGAAAACATTGATGCCTTTCTTTTTGGCTTCTTTTGCAGCCTCCAAGGCACCACCTTCATGGTCTTCACCATCTGTTATGACAATTATAGCACGTCCTATTTTCTCCTGCTGGCTAAAACTATTCATAGCAAGCCTTATCGCGCGTGCCAAGTCTGTTCCCTGCGTAGAAATAAGCGATGGCTCCATATCCTGCAAAAACATCTTTGCAGATACATAATCATTAGTTATAGGGAGTTGCACAAACGCTTCTCCAGCAAAAACTATAAGTCCTATCTTATCTTCTGTAAAATTATCAATAAGATTTTCGACAAGCAATTTGCTTTTCTCCAACCTTGACGGCACAACATCTTCAGCAAGCATGGAGTTACTTATATCCACGGCAATTATAGTTTCTATTCCACTGCGACTCTCATTCGATATCTTTGTTCCTGTCTGAGGACGGGCCAACATTATAACAACAAGAGCCAATGCGATAAGACTAAGCATGAATTTCACCGTAGGCCTGTACTTTGAAACATCGGGCATCAGTTCTCTGACGAGAGACATATCACCGAATTTTTTCAACTTAGCCTTTCTACGCATATATGTGAAATAGCGTAACAGCAATAATACCGGCACTAACAATAAAAGCCAAAGATATATAGGATCCTCAAATCTGAACATTTGTCTTAATTTTTATGGTATTCTTCTTAATACCGTCGTTCTAATTAATATATCACACAGCAACACAATAAACAATGCAAGAGCAAAAGGCTGGTATGCCTCATATCTCTTTGAGAATTTCTTAACATTCATTTTTGTCTTCTCAAGCTTGTCTATATCATTATATATCTGCTGCAGTTCACGATTATTGGTCGCTCTGTAAGAATTTCCATCCGTCGTCGATGCAATGTCGGTCAATGTTTTAAAATCAATCTCGACTGGAATCTTTATATACTGTATTCCACCTGCTACAGGCATCGGGTATGGAGCGACCTTATTTGTACCAACTCCAATGGTATATACTCTTATCCCGAATTTCTTTGCTATCTGTGCACTCGTCATAGGAGAGATATCTCCCATGTTATTGCTACCATCTGTAAGAAGAATTATGACTTTGCTTTTTGCCTTAGAATCCTTAAGTCTGGAAACAGCATTCGCCAGACCCATACCTATTGCTGTTCCGTCAGCAATTATTCCGCGCGAGGCAATGTCTGTACGCACAGATTGCAACATATTGAGCAATGAGGCATGATCCGTAGTCATAGGACATTGGGTGAATGATTCACCGGCAAATATTGTCAGACCGATATTATCGTCGGGACGTCCTGCAATGAACTCGGCAGCAACATTCTTGGCTGCCTCAATACGGTTTGGCTTTAAATCCTCTGCAAGCATGGAAGTAGAAACGTCCATGACAAGCATTATATCAATACCTTCTACTGATTTGCTTCCCCACGAGTTATGCGTTTGTGGGCGTGCCAATACACATACAAGCAATACAAAAGCAACACATCTAAGCAACATTGGCACATGAATCATTCTCACACGCCAACTTCCTCCGACATAACGATAAGCCTCTGTATCGCTCATCCGCAATGTCGGCTCGCTTTTTTTCTTATATAGGAAATACCACAATATATATGGTATCAACAATATAAGCAAGAGAAAATATTCTTTATTTACAAATTCCATTTTTCTTCCCTTATACCATCAACAGATATACTTTATAAGCTACAAGACATATCATAGCAAGAGCGACAACCGATGCTACTGCGATAAGCGCCTTTATCACAATACGATTCTGACGCGTCTTAATATCGTTCTCTGTCAATTTCGGAACAATTTTCTCTTCAGTAGGCTGATTCTCTATCTTTGTCTGGTCTATGAAGTTTATAGCATTAACCAAATTCATGTCGTTCTCATTTAGAAGAGTTGAATACTTCGCAAACTTCACAAGGTCCGCAGTATAGAAAAGTTCTTTCAATTCGTCAAGCATATTCTGATCACCGGTTTCGTGCAACCTGTCGAGTATCTCAGCACTGGTCATCTCCATTGCGTTGAAACCGAAGCGCTCTTTGATATACTGCCTTAACGCATCAGTAAGCTGTGTGTAATATTCCTTTTGATTCTCAGAAGAGTTCAGCTTCTCCTTGCGGAGTTTCTCAATAACATTCAAAGCCTTCTGATGTGGCAAAACCTTCTTTATTACACGGATACGAACTATCACTGGTTTGTTCTGTTTAAGACATACAGCAAGATAGCAACACAATATACACAACAACAATACGAAAACACTCATCCAGAATATTCCACTCCACTCTGCCCACTCGAATGGATTATCCTGCACATCTTTCGGAGGAAAGAATTTGTCAAGGTGCAAAGTATCTACTTCAACCGGAAGCACCTTCAGTGCAAGCTGATTGGCAGTGTATGTCTTACCGTCAACCCTTACTTTCATTCCAGGTATAGCATACAGTTTCTCATCAAAACTTGTAAGAGTAAAAGTTTTAGAAACTGTCATCATATCATTGTCAATCAATGAAGTATCTGCATCAGTCGCCCCTAAGACTTCCACACCGGGAGTAAGGAACTGGGCACGTTCGAATGTAGGATATACAATCTTTGCACCACGATCGGCCGTAACGTCAACAGTCAATTTCGCCTGCTGTCCTATGAAAATCTCTATAGAATCAATTGCCGCCTTAACATACACCCTTCCAGATTTGGCATGGAGTGCAACAGGCAGCATCAATATTATTATAATAAGAAACTTCTTCAATGTCTTAACCTTATTTCAAATATCATCTGTTTCGTTTGGCAAATAATGCCATCATCGATTTGACATAATCCTCATCTGTAGCCACTGACATCCAGTCAACCTTGCTTTTAGCAAAGGTCTCACTCAATACGGCCTGACGATAAAGCCAATAATTCGTATGGGCTGCACGGAGCTTAGCCGAACTTGTGTCTATATACATTTCATGTCCGCTTTCTGCGTCACGAACCTTCATAAGCCCAATGTTAGGCAATGTCTTTGCACGTTTGTCATAAATCTGGATTGCCATGATATCGTGTTTGCGGTTTGCAATCTCAAGCTCTTGCGACATATCCTTCTGATTATAAAAATCGCTCAAGAGGAACGCCGTACAACGTCTTTTTATAACACGTGTAAGATAAGCGACAGCCATACCCACATCTGTCTTCTTACTCTGCGGATGGAAATCCAACATCTCACGTATGATATACAGTATGTGTTTACGGCCTTTCTGAGGAGGTATGTATTTCTCTATTCTGTCAGAGAAAAATATAACCCCTATTTTATCGTTATTCTGTATTGCACTGAAGGCCAGCGTCGCGGCAATCTCCGTAGCCATATCACACTTCATTTGGTGTGATGTACCGAAATCCAACGAACCGGAAACATCAATAAGGAGCATAACCGTAAGTTCGCGTTCCTCTTCATATACCTTCACAAAAGGTTTGCGGAATCGAGCTGTCACGTTCCAGTCGATGTCACGCACATCGTCGCCGAACTGGTATTCACGGACTTCGGCAAAAGCCATGCCTCGCCCTTTAAACGCGGAATGATACTGGCCGGCAAATATATTTTGGCTCAGTCCCCGCGTCTTTATTTCAATTTTACGAACTTTCTTTAATATATCAGATGTCTCCACCACAATATTGTTTTTAAATCACCTTACAAATGTGAGTATTATGGCACTTCCACCTTGTTTACAATTTTAGAAACGATCTCCTCTGCCGAGACATTGCTTGCCTCTGCCTCATAAGAAAGACCTATGCGGTGACGCATAACATCATGGGCCACAGCACGCACATCCTCAGGAACGACATATCCACGATGCTTAATGAATGCATAAGCACGCGATGCCTTTGCCAGATTTATGCTGGCACGTGGTGAGCCACCAAATGTTATCATATTTTTGAGTTCCGGCAGGCCATAACGCTCCGGATATCTTGATGCGAATACAATATCCGCGATATATTGTTCTATTTTCTCGTCAAGATATACCTCGTTCACAATTGTCCTTGCCTTGAGTATTTCTTCCGCTGTTGTAACAGGACGAACGGTCTGATGCTCGCCACTGATGTTTGAGCGTATGATAAGTTTCTCTTCCTCAAGCGTAGGATAGTCTATAATGACCTTCAACATGAAACGGTCTACCTGTGCTTCCGGAAGCTGATACGTACCTTCCTGCTCTATAGGGTTCTGCGTAGCCATTACCATAAACGGATCAGGCAGAGCGAAGGTCTGGTCACCGATTGTAACCTGATGTTCCTGCATTGCCTCGAGAAGAGCGCTCTGCACCTTTGCCGGGGCACGGTTGATTTCATCCGCCAATACGAAATTCGCGAATACAGGACCTTTCTTCACGTGGAATTTCTCGTCTTTCTGTGAGTATATCAGCGTACCGACCACATCAGCCGGCAGCAAGTCTGGAGTGAACTGTATTCTGCTGTAATCAGCATCGATAAGCTGTGAAAGCGTCTTGATGGCCAATGTCTTAGCCAGTCCTGGTACACCTTCCAACAATATATGTCCGTCGCTGAGCAATGATATCAGCAACGAGTCAATAAGATGTTTCTGTCCTACAATTACGCGGTTCATTCCTGTAACCAGATTGGTTACAAATCCGCTCTGCTGTTCTATCCGGATATTAAGCTCACGAATATCAATAGATTCTGCCATATTATATTGTATTAATTTTAGCGCAAAATTACAATATTAATCAGAGAGAGGCGAATGATGCGCTCTAAATTATATTAAAAAAGGTCAGAAATACAGCATATATAATTAAAAAAAGAATGAATTTGAGCAGGTTCAAACACCTTTTTTATATCCATATTTCATTCATTTTATACAGGCTGACATTCCGAAGAATAATACTTAATTCCATTTAATTTAATACTAATGTATATACAATTAAAATATTAATATGAAAATGGATTGTGAATCTTGTAAGAAGCACAATATAACAAATAAAAAATATTTTACATTGGTTCTTTTTATCATAAAATCAAGATATTATATATGAATTCCAGGCATCGTATTAAAACAATCTGATATGAAATCATAAATTGATAATTTACTTGATATTCATACATTTCAGATCGATGCGATGTCACGCAGGTTATAATATTGGCTGTTTAGAGCTTACGGTCTGACATTTTCTGACTTTAAAATACTCTTTAAGATATCGGAACAGGCTCTTCAGGGATCGATAGGCAATTTATAAGTAAACGATATGGACTCTTTTGTAAATCGGTTCTAAATTTATCTATTTTACAATTCGCATCTTATCAACCCGCTTTGCATCATTGAGATAATAAGGCTCGACCTATAAATTAGTTGTAGAAATAAAAAAGCACTGCAACAAGAGAGGCGCATACTTTCCTCGTTTCTCCTAAAGACAAAGGTCAAGATCATTCAAGAAAAAGTATTTTTTTCAATAATACTCGTGCTATTTTTCACGTTTCATATCCGTTCTTTTCTAAGAAAATATCATTGTTTTTAAAGAAAACTCACATTACGGACTTACAGATTTTCTTCATTTTCTTTTGACAAAATAAATTCAGAAAATAGATGCGAGGGGATGTTAAATCCGGTATTATAAAGGCTATTTCAGCCCGTGCATCTTTCTCATATACCTCGTATTATAGTCCGGAATAATCCATCCGGCATTCTGATTATGGCCGTATGAAGGTCTGATTACGCCCATATATAGACGCGGTTTGGTTCGTTTCAGCCCATGATATAGGCTTTATCGCCTACGAAAACAGCGCTAATTACAGAACCAGGGAACCTCCATTAATTATAAGTTACTGACATTGAATATATTATGTATTTCTCTCATATTTTGCGTATTTGCATCCAAAGGAAAGACCGACCACAAATACTCACTTAATTTTCGGGGTATAACTGAAAACTTGAACAAAAAAATACCAAACACTGAAAATCTGTAAGTAGTCAATATTGCTTTTATTTCTGCAGAAAATAACAATACCGTTTAATATTAAAAATCTATTTTTAACCTGTTACCACAAAAAACGGATTAAGGCAGAAGCTTTTTTAATTAAAACAAATCCCTACATGATTTCTAATGAACCTCTATTGGGTGCAATTGCGGCATATTGTTGCTTTCCGGAGAAGCCGTTTATCAATGTTACAAGAACTCTTGACAAACAGCTCGCTTTGTTTTGAATTCGTCGAACTCACGTTAACTTATAACCATAAATAAACCTTGTAAGAATACGTAAGACTTAACAATTCCCCATGATTGCATCATAAATCATGATTCCATATTTTCATTGTACCCATCTGTTACAAATAAAAAATGGAGTACATTATTATTTTAATGCACTCCATTTCCTTGATATATAAATAAAATTATTTCTTGAAATAATCTTTCACTGCCTCGTTCGGAATCATACGCTCGTCAAAAACATAAGCTCCCGTCTTAGGACTCTTTACCATCTTTATAACTTTTGTATACGCACGACCATCCGTAGATCCTTCATGGAGGGTTGCGACCGCTTTCTTTGCCATATCTTAATTGTATTATTATTTTATCTCCTTGTGAAGAGTCATTCTCTTCAAGATAGGATTATACTTCATTAATTCCATACGGTCTGGAGTATTCTTGCGGTTTTTGGTAGTCACATAACGACTTGTTCCCGGCATACCGCTTTCCTTCATTTCGGTACATTCAAGTATTACCTGAACTCTATTACCTTTTGCTTTCTTTGATGCCATCTGTTTAATCTCCTATAACTTTTATGTCACTCCAGTCACAATATCCCTTAGCAACTGCCTGTTTAAGAGCAGCATCGAGTCCTATCTTATTAATAAGACGCAGACCAGCTGCGCTAATCTTCAAGCTTATCCAGCAGTTCTCTTCTACATAGTAGAATTTTTTCTTAAATAAGTTTACATCGAAAGTACGTTTCGTGCGATGCTTTGAATGTGAAACATTATTTCCTATCTGGGCTTTTTTCCCTGTAATCTGACAAATTTTCGACATTACTAATTTGCTTTTTTATGTTCCTTTTGATAACTATTCCAAACAGCATGCAAAATTATTACTTTTTTTGTAATAAGCCAAACATTTACTTAAATAAAAAAAATATTTAAGTTATTTTTTCATTTTAAGCCTAAATAGAGTATTCTACATACCATATGAGAATGTATCAACAGCCTTGTCAGTCTTTCACTTCCAGCATCTCCTTATTATCTTCCATATATTTCAGGAATAATTGGAGCGCTTTGCTTGTTGCGATAGCAAGATTTATGTCACGGCCATAATCTTCCTCCAGTTTCATTGTGACAATATTGTCTTTATTGCCGCAAGCAATCCATATTGTTCCAACTGGAATCTCGTGTGTTCCTCCTCCAGGGCCAGCGACTCCTGTCGTTGATATAGCAAAATCTACATTCAGAACCCTGATAGCACCTTTTACCATAGCGATTGCAACATCTTCACAAACCGCTGTTTTCTCTTTCAGCAACTGAGAATCGATGCCCAACACATTCTCTTTAACATCATTTGTATAAGAAATGATTCCTCCCTTGAAATAATCAGAAGCGCCAGGTACCGATATTATAGCTTCTGCTATACGACCTCCGGTACAACTCTCGGCTGTACCCAGTGTCATGCCTGATTCATAAAGATATTGCTGAATTTCCCTACTCAAAACTTTCTTCTCGAACTCCATAATATGCTATTTATTGAAATGTTACTTTACTAAATGCCGGTTTATCAATTGAACAAAATTCTTTATCTAAATATTTATAGTATCCTACAATCCCGATCATTGCTGCATTGTCTGTAGTATAGCTGAATTTAGGGATATATATTTTCCAACCATATTTTGCAGCATGCTCATGGAAAGCATTTCTCAATCCTGTATTTGCAGACACTCCACCAGCCACTGCAACGTGTTTAATACCCGTCTCCTTAACGGCCATGCGAAGTTTCTTCATCAGAATATCTACAATTGTATATTCCAGACTTGCTGCAAGATCCTCCTTATTCTTCTCAATAAAATCAGGATCATCGGCAATCCATTTTTTCAAACTATAAAGGAATGAAGTCTTCAAACCGCTGAAACTATAATCCATGCCTTTAATATGCGGCTCTGAAAACTTGAATGCCATAGGATTACCCTTACGTGCCAATTTATCTATAATCGGTCCACCCGGATAACCAAGCCCCATAACTTTTGAGCATTTGTCAATTGCCTCACCTGCCGCATCATCTATTGTCTGGCCAAGAACTTCCATATCATTATATGCATTGACCTTTACAATCTGAGAGTTACCTCCACTTACGAGTAAGCACAGGAACGGGAATGGAGGCTGAGTATCATCTTGAGGATTTTCCTTTATAAAATGAGCCATCACATGTCCTTGTAAATGATTCACGTCAATGAGCGGAATTCCAAGACTGCGTGCGAGTCCCTTAGTAAAACTTACACCGACGAGCAGTGAGCCCATAAGTCCCGGTCCACGTGTAAACGCAATAGCAGACAATTGCTCTTTTGATATATTCGCTCTGACCAATGCCTGATTTACAACCGGTACAACATTTTGCATATGAGCTCTTGATGCAAGTTCAGGAACGACTCCGCCATACTCCTCATGAACACTCTGGGATGCCGTAACATTACTCAACAGGACATCATTATGTAACACAGCTGCAGAAGTATCATCACAGCTGCTCTCTATACCTAATATATAAATATCATTATTATTCATCGAACTATATTTATTATCAAGAAGATTTCTCTTATTTTGTCAATATTTCAACTCCATGTTCCGTCATAACAAACGTGTGTTCCCACTGTGCGCTTGGCAATTCATCACCTGTTATAACTTCCCAGCCATATTCATCGTCTGCATCAATGAAAACATTCCAAGTACCCATATTCACCATTGGCTCAATTGTAAATACCATTCCTGGCACGAGCAACATGCCCTGCCCCATATGTCCGAAATGCATAACATCCGGTTTCTCATGGAATTTCAATCCTACACCATGACCACATAGGTCGCGCACAATTCCATAATGATATTTATCGGCATGCTTCTGTATCGCATGTCCTATATCTCCTACAAATCCATATGGTTTTGCAGCCTCTGCTCCTATCTCAAGACATTCTTTTGCTACACGTACCAACTGTTCTTTCTCAGGAGTAGTTTTTCCGATTATAAACATGCGTGAGGCATCGGCATAATACCCGTTGTAGATTGTAGTAAAGTCAACATTTATAATATCACCTTCCTGCAGAACATCCTCTTCTTTAGGAATTCCATGACAAACAACCTCATTGATACTTGTACATACACTCTTTGGAAATCCTTCATAACCTAAGCACGCAGGTGTTCCACCATGAGACACACAATAATCGTAGCATATCTTGTCAATCTCAAGTGTATTCATTCCTGCATGTATATTTTTTGCTACCTCATCCAGGACTCCAGTATTTATTACTCCACTTTTACGGATACCCTCTATTTGTTCAGGCGTCTTTATCAGATCTCTTGATGGCACTTCCTTTCCTTTACTTTCCCAATACATCACTTTTTTATCAAGTTCTGTAGGTTCCTGTCCCGGCAGACAATGCCATATTCTTTTTTTACCAAATACCATACCTATATAATTATATATTATTCGAATAATGTCAATCTGTTTTTTCTTGCATCATCAACAGACATGTTAACACGTGTGATATTATTGACATAATTCATACGCATCTTCATATACTTATCATTTATATTTTTTACAAATGTTTTCTGTTTCTCTTTGTTCAATAGATTCGACACATATACAGGGTTCTGAGAGGCATCGTGAACCCATATTACCGGACCATGATATAATGGAGACAATTTTACGGCAACATATAATTCGTTTGTCGCCGCTCCACCAATCATCAACGGCTTTTTTATGTCATACTTATTCAGTTCATTTACGACATTCTGCATTTCTTCAAGACTTGGAGTTATCAATCCACTCAATCCTATTACATCTACATCCTCCTCCTTTGCCTTTTTAACAATCTGCTCAGCCGGAACCATAACACCCAAATCTACGACATCATAATTATTACATGTCAATACCAAAGATACAATATTTTTACCTATATCATGAACGTCTCCTTTGACTGTCGCCAATAAAATCTTTCCGGACCTCTTGGTTTGTTCCGAGCTTCCCATCTCAATATAAGGATGTAATATGGTAACAGCCTTTTTCATTGTCCTGGCAGTTTTTATTACTTGAGGCAGAAACATTTTACCATTTGCGAATAGTTCTCCGACTACATTCATACCTTCCAGCAAAGGACCTTCTATTATATCAATGGCCTTTCCATATATTTTTATTGCTTCTGTAAGATCATCTTCAAGAAAATCAGAAATACCTTTTGTTATAGCATACACCAAACGCGATTTGACATCTTCTTTTCTCCATTCTGGTATAAGTGCTTTCCCATCATCTGTGCAAGAATGCTGCTTCAATGTTTTTTCTGCCGAAATCTCCTCAGTCAAGGCTATCAGTTTATCTGCAGCTCCGGCACAACGGTTTAATATAACATCTTCCAGTATATTTACATGTTCCTGCGGAATGTCAGAATAAGTAACACTCGTAGCTGGATTCAGAATACCCAGATCCAAACCATTTTTTATTGCATGATATAAAAACACAGCATGCATGGCCTCTCTGATATAATTATTTCCCCGGAAAGAAAATGAAAGATTACTTATTCCACCGCACACATGACAACCCGGCAGATTTTCGCGTATCCAACGTGTAGCATTTATAAAATCGACCGCATAATTATCATGTTCTTCCATCCCTGTACCGATTGTAAGCACATTCGGGTCAAATATAATATCACAAGGTGACATCCCTACTTTATCAATAAGCAAGCGGTAAGCACGTGAGGCTATATCTATCTTACGTTTATAATTCGTAGCCTGTCCCTGCTCATCAAAACACATGACAATTACGGCCGCACCGTATTTCTTTATATCCTTGGCTCTGCTGATAAATTTAGCTTCACCTTCTTTCAGTGATATAGAATTGACAATACACTTGCCTTGAACACACTTTAGTCCGGCCTTTATAACGTCCCAATTAGAAGAGTCAATCATAATAGGAACCTTTGCAATATCGGGCTCTGTTGCTATCAGATTGAGAAATGTCGTCATTTCTTCAGCTGAGTCCAATAACGCATCATCCATATTGACATCTATAACAAGGGCACCATCAGCGACCTGCTTTCTCGCTATACTCAATGCCTCGTCGTATTTTTGTTCCTTTATAAGCCGCAAAAACTTACGCGAGCCAGAAACATTGCAACGTTCTCCAACATTTATAAATTTGACTTCACTCGTCAGCTCCAGCTTATCCAAACCGCTTAGTTGAAGATGTTTACATACAGATCTCGGTACATGCGGTTCCTTTCCTTCTACAACGTTTACGAGTTCTGAAATATATTTGTCAGTTGTTCCGCAACAACCACCGACGATATTAACAATGCCATCATTAACCAGCTCGGATATCTCCATAGCCATACTCTCCGGCGAATCGTCATAATGTCCAAATGAGTCCGGTATGCCGGCATTGGGATAAATACTTATATAATATGGTGCGTGCCGTGACAATTCACGAATATACGGTTTCATCTGTCTCGCACCAAATGAACAATTCAATCCAACCGAGAAGATCTGGAATGTGCTTATACTTGCAAGGAAAGCATCAAGAGTCTGTCCGCTTAATGTTCTACCAGCCAAATCGTTGATAGTTACACTTAACATTATCGGAATTTGCATGGAATCATGTTCCATTACATCCATTGCCGCACGGATTGCAGCTTTGGCATTTAATGTGTCAAATATTGTTTCTATCAGTATGGCATCCACGCCACCTTTTACCAAAGCTTCAATCTGAAGAGAATATGCTTCAAACAATTCATCATAAGTTATATCTCTCTTAGCAGGATCGTCTGCATCAGGACTTATAGAACATGTCTTATTTGTAGGCCCCACAGATCCCGCGACAAATCTTGGCTTTTGCTTTGTGGAATATCTGTCAGCCATTGCTCTCGCAATTTTTGCTCCTTCATAAGCCATTTCAAAAGCATGGTCTTGGAGGTGGTAATCAGCTTGCGAAATAATCTGACTGTTGAAAGTATTGGTTGTGATTATATCAGCCCCTGCCTCAAGATATCTCCTATGAATATCTGAGATTACATCAGGACGTGTTATATTGAGCATGTCATTATTTCCCTGCATGATCCCTGGTACATTCGTAAAACGACTGCCCCGAAAATCATCCTCTTTAAGAGAATAACTTTGGATCATCGTTCCCATTGCACCATCAAGCACCAGGATTCTATTTTTTATGACATTCTCGATACTCATAATCAGTAATTTTTCATTGCACGATCCATCTCTCTGCGATCTTCTTTTTCTTTCAATGTCTGTCGCTTGTCATATTCTTTCTTTCCTTTGCAAAGCGCGATATCCATCTTAGCCCGTCCGTTTCCATCAATAAAGACAAGTATAGGAACTATTGTAAAGCCTGTTTGCTTTGTTGCGCTCTGCAACTTGTATATTTCTTTTTTATTCAACAAAAGCTTTCTATCACGCTTGCTGTCATGGTTATTATAAGAGCCATAAAAATATGGCGATATATTCATCCCCTTAACCCATATCTCTCCATTATTTATATAACAGAATGTATCCACAAGACTTGCCTTACCTAAACGGATAGATTTTATTTCCGTACCTGTAAGAACAATTCCTGCTGTATATATATCAACAAAGAAATATTCAAATGACGCTTTCTTGTTTTTTATATTTACAGGACTTTTTTTCCTGATCAATTCATCTTCCTTATTCATCTGATTACCTTTTCAGTTATCGTTCTACCCGTGCAAAATCACTTATATGTTCATCCACATATATTGCTATTTGCTCTGTCCATTCTTCCTCGTGCTCTACAAAATCATCATCCAAGTCATCAAATTCCGGGAATTGTTCAAACAGAGCCATGAATTCTTCATCGCTACAATCTTTTTCCAGTTTATCCTTATACTTAAAATACAATTCTCTTCCATTATAAATAAGCTTGGATAAATCTCTCAGTCCCCACATTTTCAATACTTTCGCAAACGGATTTTGAAATATAAAGCCGCCGTAGCCGTTATGTATCAACTGAACGAATCCGCCATCCATAACTTCCTCATGAAAGATATCGTATGCCAACAATGTTATTTGGTTGACATTAAGCATAGGCATGGTTTCAGCAGTAAGTTCTCCTCCAATAGAATCCTTTATCGATTTAACAAACAATGAAAGAAAACTATCCATACCTTCATTTGCCGCAGAAACTATGTCTGTTTCATTTATAACAACCTCTTTCATGATGCAATTATAATATTACGTTATTTTGCAAAGTTACAATAAAAAAGTCAATAAAGCAGAAACTGCCTATAAAAAGAACGGATAACACATAAAAAACGTTTTTATTAGCTCAATGCCATAATTCATTTATTTTGCGACGAATAACTATTATATTTATCAAAGAAATAATCACAAAAAGTAGCACTCCCAACACTACCGAATACAACAATGTCCCATCACTAACACCTGGGAACAAAGTCATTAAAACATCCATATAATATGAACGTATAAAATATAATATGATCCAGACTACAATGAGAGCTACAAAATTCAACGAAACAGCAAGCAATTGATATGGCTTTGCAATATTTGTAGAAGAATATCCAATAAGAAGGAGATTTTCCAACTTAGAAACATTCTTCTGAACAAGCAGATATATGCTTAATATAAGCATAAAGAAGCTCATGACAGAGATAATTACTCCTACCGTAATAACCATAAAAACTAACATTCTAAGGAAATACGTCGTCTTCCCTGTATCAAGATTATTATCGGACAAATCATAACCATTCTGCTCCGCATATTTTGTAAGCCCATCATCAGCCGGATTTGAAACCTCCAGGATGAGTCGGGTTGACAATGTCTCACTATCAGGAGCGTAACGCTTATTACTCCAATCCATAAAATCTTGAGGAACCAATATTGTATTCAACCTGTTTGAGAATGCAACAATCTTACCTTTGTATTGATCTGCATGTCCGTTTCCTCTTATAAACAGATTGAAGTCAACCATACCCATTACCCCATCACTGATTTTCGGCAATGAATGACTTTGGGCAAAGCCAAAATTATACATTGTTATATATGACCGTGGAAGGATTATAGGAACCACATGTGTCCTCGGATCATATTTCCATTTATCCATCGGTATATCCACAAATTCATCAGGAACACTTTCGAAAAACAATTCTGTATTGAATAAATTCGCTCCACCGACAGACATCGACGCATCTACTCTATATTCAGTAGAAGTAAACTTTCCTATCTTGCTCACAAATTTCTGTTCTGCGAGTCTTTCATATTCTTCATTACTGAAAGTCTTAGTATTACCAGAGAATGTTCCTGCCGCACCTATTTTCTTGCTCAATACTATATAATCAGCCTTCATAAAACTGTCACCGGCAGTAAAAACCGGCAGGACATCATTATAAAACTGATAGCCGAACAATACTATGAACAAACCGAATATATTTGCAAAAAAGAATCCGGAAAACTGAAGTATGCTAATATGCTGACGGAGTAATTTCCAAATCATATTCATAATCTAAATGTTTTTTCGTAATCAAGACTTATGTGCTTTCCTATACTCGTTATTATAACACCAGCACCCTGCTTATGAGCTTCCTCCATTAATATCGCACCCATGACATCTGCGTTAGCATCATCCAGATGACTTATCGGCTCATCCAACAGAATGAAGTCAAAAGGCTGAACCAAAGCTCTGATCAAAGCGACACGTTGCTGCTGACCATAAGACATCACACCGATATTGGAATATAGTTTATCTCCTATTCCCAAACGTTCGAACCATGATTCAATTTCTTTTTTCGACTTGAATCCTGTGAGTCTGTTCTTTATCTCTACGTTCTCATATGCTGTAAGTTCAGGGAAAAGTCTTAACTCCTGAAACAAATAACTTATATTTACCTGACGGATTCTTGTCCACTGAGACTTCTTGAGCGTTGACACATTTATATTATCAAATAAGATACTTCCGTCATAATCATGACGATATCCTATTACATAACTACAGAATGTACTTTTCCCTTTACCACTCGCAGCCTCTACAAGATATAAATGATTCTTCTCAAACTCTATATTATTGTTCCAGACCTCTGACACCATATTACCGACAGTCTTAAACACATGTGGAACAACATTCTCGAAAACTATTCTATCCATTTTTATCTGACACAATATACTATAGTACGAATACTACCCAATAAATGTTTCAGCACCGATACCCCCGAAGATTTTCCGTTAGCATTATCCTCTGGTGTATTCACAATCAGTACAACTCTGTTTCCTTTCAACTTTGATATGATTCTTGAATCCAACGGACGACCGGAAGTGCCTACAGAAGATAAGGCCAATTCTGAGTCTGTCCCACTGAAGTACTGTTTATCACCCGTAACACCAAAATAGTATGCATTCTTTCCGCCATCAGTATAATAGTAAGAATTTTCTTTCCAGTCTGCTATTTTACCACCGGCAGGACAAGACTTCTTCCAATAATCAACATCTGCAAGCCATGACGTGTCATCCAGTTGAGCACTCATAAAGAACTTCATTGTCTTATCCGAATATTCCGGACAGACAACCGCAATATCACCATTCACACTTTTTATGATGTTATTCATATCGACAACTGTATTTACAGACGCCAACAATGCCTGCATAGCCTTATTGTTCTGGAGCAACGGCAAGAATTCATCACCATCAACATTCAGAAAGAGCCCTGCAAAGTCATCTTCTGACATAGCCTTAATATATCTATCAGTTACAGGTCTGAATACTTTTGAAGAATTTTTTATTTTCGAATTCTTTTCCTTATCAAAAGAAATGGTATTGCCGTTTATGAATATACATTCATTATCTGCCTCCAACGACGCCGCAATCACGACATCAGACAGTTCCACATCCTTCGGCACACCCATTATGAACGGTGCGACAAAATTCTCAGGAAGAGCAGTTCCCTTTGCAACAATAGCTACCGGAGAATCCAGACTGTCAAGACAATCATACATTGGTGTCTTTTCAATACCTTCATCTTTTTCCTGCCGCATATACGAAGCCATTCTCACCTGCATCTCCGAAGCTGCGGAAGCAGTGACCGGACCACATATCATAATAACATCATCTGTAAACCCGGCAACCCAGGAATTATCAATTAATGTAAATTTAATATTGCTACGCTCCTGTACAGGTGTGCATATACCTTTTGCCGATAGGGTCTTGAAAAAATCTGCAAACTGGCCATCGTCCGCGACATCAGCACAGAATCCGAAGTTTCCATCGGCTGTTTCGAATATATACATTCTCTCGTCCAAATCCAGTCCGCAGTTCTCAATGTCGTCCGTATTGAATAAATTCTTAATCAAGTCCATGTTCTCGCTCTTCATCCGAGGCACATCAATTGACATCAGAACTGTACTACCCGACGGAATTACATCTATACATTTTTTCTCAGAACACGAAGCAGAGAAAAACATTACCGTCAAAACTAAAACAAAAGATAATATTCTGAAAACAAATCTCATAATCTTATTTTTTCCTTAATACCAGCTGTGCCATCATTACAGCACTAAGACCTGCTGTTTCCGTACGCAAACGACTACGGCCCAATGTCACAGACTCATAGCCGTTGTCCATTGCCTGCCTTACCTCATCTATCGAGAAATCACCTTCCGGACCAATCATAATCGTAATATTATCCGTTGTGCTGTTTTTGCCGATATTCTCAAAAAGATCGCTGCGCACAATTTCATCGTAGCAGTGAGCTATATATCTCAGTCCGCCCACATCTTTTTTTATGAACTCCGAAAAATCAGTCATCGGATTTATCATCGGTTTCCAGGGCTTACGACTTTGCTTCATCGCCGACACGACTATCTTCTCAAGTCTATCAACGCGTAAGGTCTTACGTTCAGAAAACTTGCAGTTGAGGAACGTTATTTCATCAAAGCCCACCTCCGTAGCTTTCTCTATCATCCATTCCATACGGTCCGCCATTTTCGTCGGAGCTATTGCCAGATGAATGTGTCCGTTCCAATCCTTCTCTTTTTCTACGGTTTCTTTTATGCTGTACATACAATGCTTTTTAGAAGCCACCGTCACTTCCGCCGTATAAAAATGCCCGCATCCATCCATGAGAAATATCTCATCACCAGCTTGCAGTCTCAATACGCGTATTGCATGTGTAGCTTCATCCTCCGGCAGTTCAGAAGACGTCGCCGCATCAGGGACATAAAAATATCTTGCTTCTTTCATTTTTCTGCATTATCTATGTCGTTCTTTCTGCGTTTGCGTTCATCTCTCAGCTGTGAAGCCAACTCGTAGTTCTCTTCCGTAATAGCCTTCTGCATGGCTTTGTCCAACATCTCATCACTTATGGCATTTATAGGGACAGACATTCCTTTTGCATCTTTCTGATACACGACACTTTGTCTGTCCATCAGCTGGTCTTCAATATACAACGGTATATTGCTGATATATGATAATAGCACTGCATCGCTCGCCCTTAACGGGAAAGAATCTCTTGTATTGACATTGCGCAATGTAACATTATACTGTCCATCAACAACATCGTCTATTGTCATCTCCAATACCTCTTTAGTTGCCACATCTATTAATTTCAACAATACTTCCGGAAGCAGTCGGTCGGTGCTCATGACCCGGCCCACTCTGAGTCCTAATTGATATTCTGAATTCGAATCGCACACTATTGTTATCTGTCTGCGTTCCGCCTCATCGGTCAACACAACAAGACACACCTTGTCTGTACCGACTATTCCGGAGATACCATTGAATATTAATCTTGTTCTGTTCATTAACATTATTAATAATTATACTCATTCCGACTTGAACACCAGTGCAAACATTACACCAACGACAAGTGCGAATCCTGAAAAGATCAACCAGCAGGTCTGCCAGTCACCAAGCAGATATGCTCCTTCCCATGTGCAATAATGATTTACAATCTCACCAGCAGCAAGAGTACCGATAGTAGCTCCAAGACCATTCGTCATAAGCATGAACAGTCCCTGTGCCGAAGCCTTTATCGAATCATCACACTTCTGATCGACAAACATCGCTCCTGAAACATTAAAGAAATCGAAGGCCACGCCATAAACCACGCACGAAAGCACGAACAATATAACTCCCGGCATGGCAGGATTACCTAATCCGAAGAATCCGAAACGTAATACCCACGCAAACATGGCAATAAGCATAACGACCTTTATACCAAAACGCTTTAAGAAGAACGGAATCATCAATATACACAAAGCCTCACTAACCTGCGACAGCGATGTCAACAGCGTGGCATTGTTAGCGGCAAACGAGTTTCTAATCTCTTCTATTTCACTGCCTTTGAAACTTGTTATAAACGGTCCGGCAAAACTGTTGGTCACCTGAAGCGACATGCCGAGAAGAGTCGAGAATATGAAGAATAACGCCATTCTCTTCGACTTGAAAAGTCTGAACGCATCAAGTCCGAATGTCTCAATGAGCGAGACAGACTTTTTCTTAACAAGTCTGCACGGAGGCAACGTCATACAATAAATGAACAATATCACACTGAGAAGTCCAGAAACAAGGAACTGCATGTATGTATATTGGAACTTGTGAGCATTCTCATCCAGAGTGAAGAAGAACGAACCGTTATCCCATGTTGCACAGTTTACAAACCACATTGCCACTATAAAACCTACAGTACCGAATACTCTTATTGGAGGGAAATCCTTCACCGTATCCAAACCATGACCTTTCAGAAGCGTGAATGCCGTAGTATTCGACAGCGCAAGCGTAGGCATATAGAACGCCACACTCAAGGTGTACATAATGATGAAAGAAGCCTTATCACTTATCTCGTTGCTGAATCCGGCAGACATTCCCATATACCAGCATCCAATCATTGCGAGTCCTGCCAGAAGATGACAATATCCCAACAGTTTCTGGGGCTGGATATATTTATCACCGACAATACCTATCAATGTCGGCATAAATATTGAAACAATGCCTTGAATGGCATAAAACCATGAAATCTCCGAGCCAAGACCTGCTACTCCGAGATAGTTTCCCATACAGGTCAGATATGCTCCCCAAACGGCGAACTCTAAAAAGTTCATCACGATAAGGCGTATCTTCAAATTCATATTCAAAAATTTAAAAATTCTGAACGCAAAGATAGCACAAAACTAAGATAAACACAAATGAAACAAAACATTTTTCTACGCGTGGAATACATTATTCCAACAATGGAAACAATAAGACATAAGTATGACAGACACACATATAACTAACTTTCCAGATGGGATCGTGCACCTCTATGACCCATTCCCGGCTCTACGCCATACCGTCCGATAGAAAACGGACCGTTCTTCCCCA
>ERZ779877.486-NODE-486-length-42968-cov-5.202643_pt1 | contig 42968 bp, 40 predicted proteins | sample MGYA00511556_ERZ779877 | MGnify/ENA primary metagenome ERZ779877 (study PRJEB29588, sample SAMEA2159338) | human gut metagenome | biome: human gut; feature: human-associated habitat; material: faeces | place: Denmark | collected 2008/2010 ...
GGCAAAATTGCCCTGCCAGTCATTGTATGTATCTTTCATTAAATCATAAGACTGTGAAATTACCGCACCTGCCGAATGCGTATCCTGCCATACAGCCGATGTCTCAACACCGTAATAATAGTCATCGACACTCGGGTGAGCATACTGTCCGACATAGTAAACAGGAATCAGCGACAAAAGCAGGACTGCTGTTAAAATGATGTTAATTGTTTTTTTCTTCATAATAAAATAATAATATCATTGAACAACTTGAATTGCAATTAAGAAAGTAATGTGATAATCTTAAATTATTATAAAGAATCCGGGCGGGGTGCTGCATGAATAAAAAACTATATCTTGTTATACCATGTTACAATGAAGAAGAGGTTCTTCAGGACACGGCGGCAAAGTTAAAAAATAAAATGAGTGACATGATTGCAAGAGGTGTAATATCGCCGGAGAGCAGAATCATAATGGTAAATGACGGCTCAATGGACCTTACGTGGAGAATAATAGAGAAACTTCATGAGGAGGACAGCCTTTTCGGAGGCATAAATCTCACGCGTAACAGGGGACATCAGAATGCACTGCTTGGCGGGCTGATAACCGTTAAGGATGATGCGGACATGACGATAAGCCTTGATGCGGATCTTCAGGATGATATAGAAGTTCTTGAGACAATGGTCATGAAATATTACGAGGGATATGATGTCGTTTACGGAGTCAGGAACGACAGAAAGAAGGATTCTTTCTTCAAGAGGTTTACAGCCCAGACTTTTTACAAAATCACGAAAAATCTCGGCGGTGAACTCATATATAACCATGCGGATTTCAGGCTGATGAGCCGTCGGGCACTTGACGGACTTGCACAGTTTCGTGAGGTCAATTTATTTTTAAGGGGGATTGTTCCGTTAATCGGGTATCCTTCCGCAATAGTGGAATATGAACGTAAGGAAAGACTTGCCGGCAAGAGCAAATACCCGTTAAGCAAGATGATGAGCCTTGCGATAGAGGGAATAACTTCACTGAGCGTGAAGCCGATAAGAATAGTCACATTTCTCGGAGTGGCTGTTTTCATAGGAAGCATTATAATGCTTATCTATGTGCTGGTAAGCTATTTCAGCGGACATGTGGTTGCCGGCTGGTCAAGCATTCTTGTTTCGGTATGGGTGATTGGTGGAATCCTGCTTATCGCCATGGGCATCGTAGGCGAATATATAGGCAAAATATACCTGGAGACCAAGAACAGACCGCGTTATATAGTCGAGCAATATCTTAATGATACCGGTGTCAGAACTGAGACTGAACAGGCATCGTCGAAGCAGTAATAGGAACAATAAGGCAGTTCATTTCATTGATAAGTGTGTCCAATATTGAAGGCAGCGCGGCAACAGTTTCATCGTGGCCGCTTCCGTCATGCATAAGCACGACACTGACATCTTTGTTCGTGACACCGTTAATGACATTCTGATATACCTTATCGCGGGTGATATTGCCGCTTCCGTCACCGGAGCTTACATTCCAGTCATAGTATGTCATGCCGAGCGATTCGATATAAGGAATGTAATCGCTTTTCATTCTTGAATCGGCAAAGCTTGTGGCGGAGCCTCCCGGGAAGCGCCAGAATCGTGGCGGACGTCCGGTAAGTTCGGTGACATAGTTATACATATGGTCAGCATCGGCCTTAAATGCATCAAAAGACTCATAAATATTAGCGCGCGAATGGGTAAAAGAATGTATTCCGAGGGTGTGTCCGCGGGATATTATATCATTATATTCAGTCCGCGCAAAATCTTCCGATGGGGAATAATTGCCTACGACGAAGAAAGTAGCCTTGACATTATATTTATCAAGCGTGTCAAGTACGGTCGGTGTAAGTGTTCCCGAGCCGTCATCAAATGTGAGATATACTATCTTACGTCCAGAGGCCTGCGCTTTAGTTACGAGCGCACTGTAATAAGCATCACGCTCAGCTTCGCTGTCAACAACGGTGGCCGGCTCTGTCTCGGCGGCGGTTGTTTCTGGTACACCGGTAGCGGATTCCGTTTCGGATTCTGTGGAGACAGCCATGCCTGCGGTTTCTGCGGATGAATGCGTGGCAGTATCGGCTTTATCTTGTGTTCTGCCATGGTTCGTCAATATTATCAATGCTGCGATAAGCAGAATGAGAACCACGGACAGAATTATTATAATTGAAATTTGTTTTTTATTATTTAATCTGCTCATGCTTCAATAATATAATTGAATCCGGGCAGTGTCAAATGAAAATAGTTACATTTAAAAAGAGGTAGAATTATGGACAGGACAAGAATGGACAAACAGTATGATTTTTTACGTGAAATAGATAAGGAAAAAAGCATTTTCCGCCAGACATATTTAGCTGACGGCAGCCGTAAAGAAAATGACGCGGAACATTCGTGGCATCTTGCGATGATGGCGATGCTTATGTGTGAGCATGCCAACGAACCGGTTGACAGACTTCATGTAATGGAAATGGTGCTGATACATGACCTTATTGAGATTGATGCCGGCGATACATACGCATATGATACGGCCGGAAATAAGACCAAAAGGGAGCGCGAACTTAAAGCGGCTGACAGGCTTTTTAACATTCTGCCAAAGGATCAGACTGACAGATTGCGCGGATTGTGGGATGAATTTGAGGAAAATATAACACCCGAAGCCAGATTCGCCAACAGCCTTGATAAGATGCAGCCATTAATGTTAAACGATGCCTCGGGCGGCAAAAGCTGGACGGAACACGACGTGCATAACTCCCAGGTTTACAAACGTAATGAGAGGACGCATGAAGGTTCCGAAGCTATGTGGAAGTATTCGGATGAGCATTTTATTAAGCCTAACATAGGCAGGAGTCTCAAATAATAGAACTAAGATTCGTTGATTACCCTGCTTATTAGATGTCAACGTGAAAAAATGATAAAATCGCTTATATTTATTAAGACAGGTAAAGAAATTATGGAAAAAAATTATACAAAGACAATTTACGCGTGTTTTATAGGATATATCGTGCAGGCGGTGGTAAACAGCTTCGTGCCGCTTCTGTTCGTGACATTCCAGAAGACCTATGGCATACCGTTGTCACAAATTACACTTCTGATAACTGTTAATTTTGTTGTCCAGTTGTTGGTTGACTTGTTATCTGCCGGGTTTGTGGACAAAATAGGATACAGGGCATCCATGGTAATCGCTCATATTTTTGCGGCAGCGGGCCTTGGAATGTTGACATTCATGCCGGATATCTGTTCAAATTCATTCGCGGGGCTTCTGGCTTCGGTAATAGTGTATGCGGTCGGCGGCGGTCTTTTGGAGGTTCTGGTAAGCCCTGTTGTTGAGGCCTGCCCGACGGATAATAAAGAGAAAACGATGAGCCTTCTGCACTCGTTTTACTGCTGGGGATGTACGGGTGTGGTTCTTTTGTCCACTGTTTTCTTCGCAATTTTCGGAATCCGCAACTGGAGAATAATGACACTTATCTGGATACTGCTTCCGATAGCTAATATGATATTATTTACCCGCGTTCCGATTTACAGCCTTCAGGAGGATGGCGTCAAGGGTATGTCGCTTGGCGAGCTTTTTAAGGAGAAAATCTTCTGGATGCTTATGATAATGATGTTGTGCGCCGGTGCGTCCGAGCAGGCGGTAAGCCAGTGGGCATCGACTTTTGCGGAGCAGGGACTGGGAATTACCAAGACGGTCGGTGACCTTGTCGGCCCAATGATGTTCTCAATCCTCATGGGTACTTCAAGACTCATTTACGGTAAATTCGGTGACAGAATGAACCTTGACAGGTTTATGAAATTAAGCTGCGCATTGTGCGTGGCGGCTTATCTTTGCATATCGCTTGTGCCTAACCCGGTAATGCAGTTAATCGGGTGCGGAATATGCGGTTTCTCGGTCGGAATCATGTGGCCGGGCACTTTCAGCCGTGCTTCGGCATCACTTAAACGCGGTGGCACAGCACTTTTTGCGATGCTGGCGCTTGCAGGCGACATGGGATGCTCCGGCGGCCCGACACTTGTGGGAATGATATCGAGCGTGGCAGGTGGCAATATGCGGGCCGGTATTCTCGCCGGTGTGATATTCCCGGTGGTGCTGCTCGCCGGCCTGGTATTCGGGGGCAGAAAGCGTATAAAAGCGAAATCGTGAATGTCAGATTGTACTGTAAGTAGTTGTGTGATATGATAAAAAAGAATTGGTAAGGAGGGATGGAGTTTTGATGATGGATGAAAAAATTAAAAATTCTAATGAACTGGAGTTCGCTGTATTTTGTATTGAAAATGTAGCGGCAAAGCTGGGTGTGGATGCAGAACGTGTCTATCAGGCATTTACTGAACAAAGCGATATTCTGAACGGTTACATTGTGCCGGAATATGAGGTGCTGCATACCCAGAGCCGGGAATATATCGTTGAAGACCTTCTTAATGTGATGAAAGAAAGAGGTGTGGAAGTATGATTCTTTATCATGGTTCTTTCTTAGAGGTTGCAAGGCCGGATTTGGTTCATTCTCGCCCCAATGTAGATTTTGGGCGTGGCTTCTATGTTACGCCGCTACATGAACAGGCGGCGAAGTGGTGTGGCAAGTTCAAACACCGTGGGAAAGATGGCATTATCTCTCGGTATGAATACAATGAAAGCCGGGAATCTGAACTGAAAACGCTGAAATTTGATTCTTATTCCGAAAAATGGCTGGATTTCATTCTGAGCTGCCGCCGTGGGAAAGATTCGACGGATTACGACCTTGTTATAGGTGGTGTTGCCAATGATAAGGTGTTCAATACTGTGGAGCTGTTCTTTGACGGATTGATTGATAAAACGGAAGCTATCAAACGCCTGCGTTATGAAAAGCCGAACCTGCAAATATGTTTCCGCACAGAGAAAGCATTGTCTCTGTTGCATTTTGAAGGGAGTGAAATACTATGACAGCGAACCCAATCCTGCTTCAGAAAAAATATAGCCGTGTTATTGAGTGTTTTGCCAACCAACAGGGGCTTTCACTGGATGCGGCATTGGATTTCTTTTATCATTCTCAGGTTTATCAACTGATTCGTGATGGTGTATCCGATATGCATTGCATGAGTGACTTGTATCTGGCAGAGGAATTAAGACAGGAATATGCAGAGAAAATGATGAAGTTATAAAGGGTTGACTATGCCCGCCCGTTGTGCTACCATTTTGTCATAAATAAAAATACCGTCTTACGGAAACACTGTGAAGGAAAGAGTAGGTATGGAAGGACATCTACAGAGAACTGCCGGTTGCTGAGAGGCAGGGTGGAGGACATATCGAACATGGCTCCGGAGTGGCGCACCGAACAGCATGGCTGCAAGGCTGCGACAGGAACGCCTGTTATAGCGGGAATGTATCGGGGAATGCACCTGTACATTGTGAGGTCCGTTCTGCGAGGAACGGATGAAGAGAAGTGGTACCACGGATTAAGATTATAACCCGTCTTCTGAAGATAATGATAGAAGACGGGATTTTTTTATCAGGAGGAATATTTAAGATGAGCAAGAAACCGTATTACATTACAACAGCGATTGCCTATACATCGGGCAAACCGCACATCGGAAACACATATGAGGTCGTGCTTGCCGACAGTATTGCAAGGTATAAGAGACTGCAGGGATATGATGTAAGATTCCAGACAGGAACCGATGAACATGGACAGAAAATAGAACTCAAGGCAGCGGAAGCAGGAGTCACCCCGAAGGAATTTGTTGACAACGTTGCCGGAGAAATCAGGAGAATATGGGATTTGATGAACACATCCTACGATAAATTCATCAGGACAACGGATGAGTACCATGAGAAACAGGTACAGAAGATTTTTAAGAAACTTTACGACAAGGGTGATATTTACAAAGGACATTACGAAGGAATGTACTGTACGCCGTGCGAATCATTCTGGACAGAATCACAGCTTGTGGACGGCAAATGTCCGGACTGCGGAAGAGAAGTTAAGCCGGCAAGAGAGGAAGCATATTTCTTCAGAATGAGCAAATATGCCGACAGACTTATCGACTATATTAACGAACATCCGGAATTTATACAGCCGGTATCGCGTAAGAACGAGATGATGAATAACTTCCTGCTTCCGGGACTTCAGGATCTTTGCGTATCAAGAACCTCATTTAAGTGGGGAATACCGGTTGATTTTGATGATAAGCATGTCGTATATGTATGGCTTGATGCACTGACTAACTACATCACGGGTCTTGGATATGATGCAGACGGTAACAATGATGAATTATATGCCAAATACTGGCCGGCAGACCTTCATCTTATCGGAAAAGATATCATACGTTTCCATACGATTTACTGGCCGATTTTCCTTATGGCACTTGACCTTCCGCTCCCGAAGCAGGTATTCGGACATCCGTGGCTTTTACAGGGCGACGGCAAGATGAGCAAGTCCAAAGGAAATGTTATATATGCTGATGACCTCGTTGATTTCTTCGGAGTCGATGCGGTAAGATTTTTCGTGCTTCATGAGATGCCGTTTGATAATGACGGTGTGATTACATGGGAACTCATGGTTGAGAGACTTAATTCAGAACTGGCCAACACACTTGGCAACCTTGTAAACAGAACGATTTCAATGTCCAATAAATATTTTGGCGGAGTTGTTGAGAACAAGGGCGTGGCTGAGGCTGTTGATGATGACCTTAAGAATACGATCCTTGAAGAAACTAAGAAAGTTGATGCGAAGATGAATGACCTTCGTGTGGCTGACGCGATTACCGAGATTTTTAACATCTTCAAGAGATGCAATAAATATATCGACGAGACAATGCCGTGGGCGCTTGCCAAGGATGAGACCAAGAAGGACAGACTTGCGACCGTGCTTTATAATCTTGTTGAAGGAATTTCGATAGGAGCAGAGCTTCTTTTCCCGTTTATGCCTGAGACATCACAGAAGATTAAGGCGCAGCTTAATGCACCGGACAGGGGATATGAGCAGCTTGGAGAATTCGGATTGTACCCGGATGGCGGCAAAGTGGTTGAGAAACCTGAAATTCTTTTTGCAAGACTTGACCTTAACGAGGTTATGGAAAAAGTTGAAGCAAAGAAAGCGGCTGCCAAGGAAGAACCGGCCGGAGAACCGGGTGTTGACGTGGATAAGAAACCGGAAATTACGATTGATGATTTTGATAAGGTACAGCTTCGCGTCGGAGAAATCATCAAATGTGAGGCAGTTCCTAAGTCAAAGAAACTTCTCTGCTCACAGGTTAAGATGGGCAGCGAAGTAAGACAGATTGTATCGGGAATCAGCCAGTATTATAAACCGGAAGAGATGGTAGGCAAGAAGGTTATCGTGGTTGCCAACCTTAAACCTGCCAAGCTTGCAGGTGTTCTTTCGGAGGGAATGCTTCTGTGCGCAGAGAATGAGAAGGGCGAATATGTTCTTCTTGCGCCGGAAAGTGATGTGCCGAACGGCGTAGAGGTCGGCTGATGAGTGTAATTTTTGAGACACATGCCCACTATGAAGATGAGGCATTTGACGAGGACAGGGATGATCTTATCAAATCCCTGCCCGAATCCGGAATAGGTTATGTGGTAAATGTCGGTTCAAGCATTGCGACATGCCATAGGACGGTCGAGCTTATTAAGCATTATGATTATATGTATGGCGCGCTGGGAATCCATCCGGGCGAGATACACGAAGTTACCGATGATGATATGAAGTGGATTGAAACGGAAACGAAGACGAACCCGAAAATCGTCTCGGTCGGCGAAATAGGACTTGATTATCATTATGGCAAGGATGACAAAGAAATCCAGAAAGATTTTTTTGAAAAGCAGCTTGATATGGCGGTCAGACTGGACAAACCGGTGATAATCCATTCAAGGGAAGCCGCGAAAGATACCTATGACATAATGCGTGAGCATGATGCCGGAAAGGCCGGCGGCGTGGTTCATTGTTTTTCTTATCATAAGGAGGAAGCGGCGAAGTACCTTGATATGGGTTTCTATATCGGGATAGGCGGTGCGGCTACTTTTAAAAATAATGAGAAAACGCGCGAGGTCATAGCATATACGCCGCTTGACAGGATACTTCTGGAGACGGACTGCCCTTATATGGCACCGGTGCCTCACCGCGGAACCAGAAATTCATCGCTTAATCTGCCGCTGGTGGCTGAATGCATTGCGCAGGTCAAGAGAATCGCATATGACACTGTAGTGGAAGCAACCTATGAAAACGCAAGGAGAATGTACAGAATATGAGCAAATTTTATCTCGGAAACCCGACAAATACCCTTGCGGTAATCAACAGATACGAGTTCGCATTTCAGAAGAAATTCGGACAGAATTTTCTTATCGATCAGGGAATTGTGGAAAAAATAGTCCGTGAAGCCGGAGTTACGAAGGATGATTTCGTGCTTGAAATAGGCCCCGGAATCGGAACGATGACGCAGATTCTCTGCGAGAATGCGAGAGAGGTGGCAGCGGTTGAGATAGACCGTAAGCTTATACCGATTCTTAATGACACGCTTTCGGAATATGACAATGTTACGATTATCAATGATGATATTCTTAAAGTCGATATAAACAAGCTTGCCGAAGAAAAAAACGGCGGCCGTCCGATTAAGGTCGTAGCCAATCTGCCATATTATATTACAACCCCAATCATCATGGGACTTTTTGAAAGCCATGTGCCGCTTGATTCGATTACGATAATGGTGCAGAAGGAAGTGGCTGACCGCATGCAGACCGGACCGGGAAGCAAGGACTACGGCGCGCTTTCACTGGCGGTACAGTTCTATGCAAAACCGGAAATAGTTGTAAATGTTCCGCCGGAATGTTTTATGCCGAGGCCGAATGTCGGTTCGGCGGTTATAAGGCTTAAGAGGCATGAGACGAGACCGGTTGATGTTAAGGATGAGAAACTGATGTTTCGGATAATCAGGGCATCGTTCAATCAGAGACGTAAAACTCTCGCAAACGGACTGAACAATTCTCCGGAAATCGGGTACACGAAGGAGCAGATTGCGGCTGCAATCGAAGAACTCGGACGTGGTGCATCCATAAGGGGCGAAGCGCTTACGCTTGAAGAATTTGCAAGACTTTCCAATATTTTCAGCTCGATGTCAAAATAGTTAAAAAACAAGAATATTTCAAACACTCCCTCAATATATTTTACAGAATGGTGTGGCAAAGTCTGCGTCATGTAAGATAAAGAAGGGAGTGTTTTTGTAATGGAATACAACAGGATGGTGGCATACATATATTCGTATAATGATGGACAGAAGTGTAAGAATACCGGCTTTGCCAAGATCGAGGTCAGACAGGACATACTTAAACTGCAGATAAATATGAAGGGTGCCTATTCTGATAATAATTGTGAGTGGAATGTCAATCTTTTTTACCGGAAAAACAATTTAATAGTCGGTGTTGCATTGGGAAATATGGTAATCCGGAATGGTGTCGGAGAATTCAGGTATGCCGGAAATGCATTAAATATTGAAAACAGCGGCATATCATTTGATAGTATAAAAGGCCTGTATATTGAGAAAAAATCAGAGGAAACCGACCGGCGGAAGATGTATGCCAGTGAATGGGATGACCTGGGATTTGATCCGGCGGGAATACTTGCAAGGGACTGGGCAAAAGCAGAAGGGAAGATAATGGTCGAATTCGCCGGAGAGGGACAGAAAGTGGCACCGGCAGAAGAAGCGGTTTTGCAGGCGGCGGAAGCAGAGTGCTGTCCGGTTCCGGATACGGAGTGCGGTGATGAAAAAACGCAGCCGGTAGTTTGTAATGATGAGTGGTATGGAAAACTAGCCGCAGAAAAGACGCATGTCTTTCTTTTTGCGGATGATGAGCTGTATGACATAATAGAGATTACACCGGATGACATAGAGTGCCTCCCGGACACCAACTGGGGGCTTAAAAACAACAGTTTTCTTAATCACGGATATTTTCAGTTCAGACATCTGATCCTAGGAAAAATTTATGGCGGGGAGCCGCAGAGATATTTTATCGGTGTTCCTGGTATTTTTGCCAGACGCGACCGCAATACGGCGGCAATGTTCGGGTTCAATCATTTTAAATTCAGCATGAGAAGTGATGTGCAGCTGAGCCAGTTCGGTTACTGGTACAGACAATTGGATTGTTAAGAAAATGCGGAAGAAACTTTAATGTCTCTTCCGCATTTCTTTGAAAAAATCCTGAAGCATGGTCCGGCATTCATCCACAAGGACACCGGACGTAAGTTCTGCTTTGTGGTTAAAACCGTCCATCTGCAGGAGGTTGATCACGGAGCCGGCACATCCGGCTTTGGGATTCATCGCGCCGACTACGACCCGCGGAATCCTTGCCTGGATAATTGCTCCGGCACACATCGGACAAGGTTCCAGTGTGATATACATGGTGCAGTCTTCCAACCGCCAGTCACCGATTACCTTGGCGGCTTTGCGGATGGCGATTATTTCGGCATGAGCAAGCGTGCTTTTATCGGTGTTCCGCCTGTTATAACCGCGTGCTATTATTTTATCATCATATACGATAACACATCCTATCGGGACCTCGTCTATTTTCGCCGCTTTGCGGGCTTGTTTAATCGCTTCGCGCATGTATTTTTCATCAGTTGTCATATCAAACACCTCGCATGTCTATTAACGAATAATGCCTGTGGTCACGGTAACGGCCGCGCATATAAACCAGCGAGCGGGACAGGCCTTCGTATTCAAAACCAAGTCTGGTCAGCAGACTCATTGAACGGAAATTGTCGGGCAGAGTGTAAGCATCGATGCGGTGCAGGTTCGCGTCGGTAAAAATTGCTTCAATGAGCCTTGAAATCGCTTCGATGGCATATCCGTTATGCCAGAACTGCGGCAGCAGCTTATATCCTATTGTACAGGAATTATAGATTCCGCGCTGGATGTTGGAAAATGAAGCGGTTCCGATAATGGTGTCCGGTGCGTCCTTAAGTTTCCAGAAATAGCGCATATATGTGCCGTGCATGAAGGCGCTGTATTCAGCGTAAAGACATGCACTCTGGTAATCGAGAGTGTAAAAATTAGGGTTTTTGTCTGCTTCGACAGGCTCAAAGGTCTGCCGTCCTTCCGAGTAAAAACTAAGAACCGGGACGGCGGCTGTGTTATCAAGAACTTGTAAAATGAGCCGCTTTGTCTCATATATGGTACGCATTGCCGGCACCTCTTCCAATCAAAATATGTAAATATTTTACCATCAGAATGGGAAAACTTCAATTAAGAATATAAGATTGAAAAATAGATAAAATATTATCTGTTTATGCTGAAAAACCTTGAATTTGGATAATATTTTAGCTATAATTATTATATATCAAGAACAGGTGGTAATGATATCCGATGAAAAAATATATCTGGGAAACCCCGGAAGAAATCAATTTTAATGTTGCGAAAAGAGTGCGGAATATAAGGCGCAGAAAGCGCATTTCGCAGAAAGAACTCAGTGAGAGGTCGGGAGTGAGCTATGGCTCAATCAAACGTTTTGAAAGCACCGGTAATATAAGTTTTATATCGCTGACAAGGCTGGCGGTGGCACTTGACGCGGCGGACGACATAAGAAATATGTTTACCGATGTTCCGTATGCGTCGATAGAGGAGGTAATCAATGAGCGCGGATAATGAGAGATCCAGGCGAATGAGCATTAAAGTAAAATATCGTGGAGATTATGTGGGAACGCTGGCATTAACCGCTGACAGGAGAGTGGCCTTTTCATATGATATGTCATGGATTAAAAACGGTTTTTCCATAAGCCCGTTTCATCTTCCGCTGAAAGATAAGGTATTCGTTCCGGTTAAAAACTTTAATGACGGTCTTTTTGGAATATTTGCGGACAGTCTGCCGGATGCGTGGGGAAAACTACTGCTTGACAGGACTTTGTGTAAGCTTGGAATAGGCAGGGATATTACGGTGTTGGACAGACTGGCGTATGTCGGAAAATCAGGAATGGGGGCATTAGAATATGAACCGGACTGCAGATTGGTGGATGAAGAAGAATTGACGGATCTGGATTATATTTGCGGACAGTGCCGGAAAGTGTTGGAATCTGAACAGACAGATGATGTTGATGTACTATATGAAATGACCGGAAGCAGCGGTGGAGCCAGACCCAAGGTTATCATTAATGATGATGGCCGGGAATGGATAGTGAAATTTCCTGCATCATCGGATTCGCCGGACATCGGAAGAATGGAATATGCTTACTCGGTCTGTGCCGGTTCGTGTGGAATTGATGTGCCTGAGGTAAAACTTTTTCCTTCAAAAAAAGGAAGCGGATATTTCGGCATAGAGCGGTTCGACCGGGTGAAGACATCAACGGGACTTTGCAAAATTCATATGGCAACCGCAGCGGCTCTGCTTGAGGCAGATTACCGGTCGCCATGTCTGGATTACAGTCAGTTGATGAAATTAACACAAATACTTACCGGGAATGATGCACATGATATGGAGAATATGTTCAGAAGAGCCTGTTTTAACGTCTTTGCGCACAACCGCGATGATCATGCCAAGAACTTTACATTTCTGTATGACGATGAGCAGGAACGATGGAGATTGAGCCCGGCTTACGATTTGACATATAGCACGACATATTACGGAGAACACACTACATCAGTGAACGGGAACGGACGTAATCCCGGGGCAGAAGAACTTCTGCGAGTCGGGGTCGAAGCAGGATTGCATCGTGTCAAATGTAAGGAGATAATTGAAGACATCCGTGAGCGCGTAACAACTGAATTGGCAGAGTTTATGTAGGCGGATTATATTGCCGCAAAAAGTAATTATTTCATTGACTTAAAGTATAGCATGTGATATGTTTAAATTAGCTTTTGAATCCGAAGGGATGCATAGAATTAAAAGGGTATATCAGCTTGATATACCGAGTATAACAATGAATCCCTCCGCATTTAATGCAGAGGGATTTTGTGTTGTAGGGAAAGACATCTTTAAAGAGGAAAGGCGAAGTGTATTTAACGACAAGGAGGACATTGTATGAATGTACAGAATGTAGGAGGATACCAGACAGGTATTGATTATTTACCGGCAGCAGGTAAGAACATTTTTGAAAGAGAAAATGTGAACTTTAATGTGGAGGAAGCAACAGCGGAGAAAGTTAATGAAGGTGCCATTAAAACAGCAGAGCAGAAAACGCAGGATTTAAAGGATGCGTATGCTGTTATGACAAGTGGGGTAAATTCAACAAGAACAACCAATGATAATAAGACTGTTCAAAGGAGACTTACGCAGTTAGGGTTCTATTCGGGTAGCGTGGATGGAAATTTATATACGGATGCGTCAAAAAAAGCATTGAAAAATTTCCAGCGTGTATATGGACTGGCTCAGACAGGCCAGATAAGTAATATGGTACAGGATAAATTGAAAGCAGCAACGTCTTGTTATCGTGCCGTTGCGTCCAAATCGGATTTGGGAACTATAACAAGTATGGTAAGCGGATATTCGGATTTTAAGGAGTCGGAAATAAGGGATTACTTTGCTAAAACATGGGCATTTTTTAGAGTTGGAATGGGTCTTACTGTGCGTCAGGCGTCAGGGGTATTGGGAAACATAATGGCAGAGAGTGGGTGTGTTCCGGATAATGCACAGGATACAGGTACAAATAAAAAGCTGCACGACAAAGATTATAAATTTAACGTATCAGATGGAAGAGGGTATGGATTAATACAGTGGACTATTAAGGAAAGAAAACAATTGTTAAAAGATACAAGTTCACAGATGGGGTTACCGGTTAACGACATTAATGCACAATTTGCATGTTTTCGCAAAGAAACAGAACGTGATGATATGACTAAGAGTGCATGGAAAACGTTAAAAGAACACGATATGATTGATACGTCAACAGGAATATTTTTATCAAAAATAGAAAATCCAAAGGTGCAAAATTTTGATGAAAGGTATTCAAAAGCCAAAATTATATATTCCGTAATGAAATGAGGTAAATATGAGGAAATATAAAATGATATCACTAACGGGACTGGCAGTAATGTCTGTATTGGTTATATCTGCCTGTGGCAAATCAGTTAAGACCATGTCAACTATATCCATAAGCAGGTATGAGACCTCGCCGTATGAGGAGACCGAAACAACAGACATTAATGAGAGTGTTACCGATACGCACAATACAGAAACACCCGGCGTAAACGAAACGAACACCATTAATGAGGCAACAGCGCCGCCTAAAATTGCGAGGCTTGAGACAGAGGAGGAAGAGACATATAACTTCGATTATACATTACCGAATACATTCGAACAGCCTACCGCAAAAGAAAAACCGGATGAAGTCTCTTACATTAAAGGCATGTATAATTCTGAATTAAGCTGGGACGGAAAAGACCACAAAAAGAGTGTTGATGATGGGAAAGAACTTTCTGACCGGGAAATGCTTATAAGTGCACTGTCGGGCAGACATAGTTTTACATATCGCAGACTGAAGACGGAAGATTCAAATTCACTATATATTTATGACAATAAGCAGATTAACATGGCCGAGTTGAGGTACATTTTATCAATATATGGATATGAACTGAACGATTTTACCATGGTTGATATGGATGGTGATGGCCTTAAAGAAGCGGTTATCAGATGCGAATACGGAATACACAGGTTATGTATGATTTTTTATGTGCAGGGTGGAAATGTTTACATGACCGCTTTTGAAGAGCGTTCCATGCCTTGTATTTTTAAGACATCGGGTGAGTTTACCGCTCCGGACGGAAGTATTTCGCGTATGAAATTCACAACTGAAAATGTGGATATTCAAAAAACAGTAACATACGATATCGATGATAACGGCGAAGTAATATATTATATCAACGGTAATAACATATCGGGATCGGAATATGAGAAATTCTGTGACGAATGGGAAAGCAGCGGAATGGATTGTGAGTTTGTCAGACTGACAGCAGAGAATATCAATAAGTACCAATAAAACGGTATTGACTTAAAGTGTAGCATGTGATATGTTTAAATCAGCTTTTGAATCCGAAGGGATGTATAGAATTAAAAGGGTATATCAGCTTGATATACGAATATAACAATGAATCCCTCCGCATTTAATGCAGAGGGATTTTGTGTTGTAGGGAAAGACATCTTTAAAGAGGAAAGGCGAAGTGTATTTAACGACAAGGAGGACATTGTATGAATGTACAGAATGTAGGAGGATACCAGACAGGTATTGATTATTTACCGGCAGCAGGTAAGAACATTTTTGAAAGAGAAAATGTGAACTTTAATGTGGAGGAAGCAACAGCGGAGAAAGTTAATGAAGGTGCCATTAAAACAGCAGAGCAGAAAACGCAGGATATAAAAGATGCGTATGCAGTAATGACAAGCGGGGTTGGTGCTTCGAAAGCGGCCAGCAAGAATGAGACTATTCAGATATGGCTGAACCAGTTAGGTTTCTATTCGGGCAAAGTGGATGGAAATTTGTATACTACGGCATCAAAAAAAGCCCTAAAAAATTTTCAACGTGTATATGGATTGGCACAGACCGGTCAGATAAGTAATATGGTACAGGATAAATTGAAAGCGGCAATATCCTGTTATCGTACTACTGCGTCCAAATCGGATTTGGGAACCATCACAAGTATGGTAAGCGGACATCCTGATTTTAAAGAAACAGAAGTAAGAGATTATTTCGCTAAAACATGGGCTTTCTTTAGAGTCGGAATGGGACTCTCTGTGCACCAGGCGTCAGGGGTATTGGGAAACATCATGGCAGAGAGCGGATGCATTCCGGATAATGCAAAGGATACAGATACAAATAAGAAGTTACATGACAAAGATTATAAATATAATGTATCAGATGGAAGAGGGTATGGATTAATACAGTGGACTATTCAGAAACGAAAACAATTGTTAAAAGATACAAGTTCACAGATGGGGTTATCGGTTAGCGATATTAATGCACAATTTGCATGTTTTCGCAAAGAAACAGAGCGTGATGATTTGACAAAAAGTGCATGGAATAAGCTGAAAAAAACTGATTTGATTGATGGTGCAACAGGAATTTTCTTAAACGAAATAGAAATGCCGGGCAATAGGAATTTTAGTGAACGTTATGAAAAGGCTACTACAATATATTCGGTAATGAAGTAGGAGGGATATAGCTATGAAACTAAAATCAATAATAATCACATCTGCCGTATTATGCCTGTCCGTATCGGCATTGGCAGCGTGTGGAAAGCAACAGAAAGAAACAGAGACGGCGGGAACGACGGAAACAGTGACAAAGGCTTCTGATACGGCAACGGCGCCGAATAAAATTGCCACTGACGAGCAAAATGAGACGCAGACGGTTCCGGAAGATCCGAGAGTGCCATATGTTAAGGGTACATATAATGAGTATCTGAAATGGAAGGGGCAGGAACACAAAGCTTGCAGCGACGACAGTCTGGAACTTTCCGGAAATGAGCTTATGCAGAGTATAATTTCGGGACGTCACAGTTTCACATACCGTGCAATAGAGTACGCGAATTATTTTGGCAGAGAGATGTATGCAGTGGACGGAAGTCTGCTTAATATGGATGAGATGCTTCATCTGGTATCATTAAGCCGGTACAAGTTGGCAGGATACACGTTGGTGGATCTTGACGGCAATGGGGAGAAAGAACTTGTTGTCAAATGTGAGTCATATATAAGTGATGGGTATATTGTATTTTATACCATAGGATCTGAGGGCTATATGACCTTTATGGAAGGAAGACAAATAGGACAATTCAAAACTTCGGGAATGTTTATGGGACCGGGAGGTGAGCCGTCATACCTCATATATGATAAGGACAAAGCATATATGAAGTACATGGCATGGTATGAGACCAATGATGACGGAGAAGACGTGTATTATGTTGAAGGCAGTACAGGTGGTGATTTCAGTCAATACGTTGAGGACTGGAAAGCCAATAATACCGATTGTACATTTTTGCCGGTTACAGATGATACCATCAAGGAAATTCAAATTTCTTGACATATTTTCGGAAAATGGGTATACTGAATAATGCCGTGTTCATAACGGTATAAATTAATATTGTTAATACATTTCCATGCAGCCGGGGAAGTAGCGGCTCCCTGTACCTGAAATCCGCTATAGCAGGGGTGATGTTCTGTTTCGGGCATTGCATATAATCGCTGCCCGGGCAGACCGGTGTTGAAATCTGGGTCTTGCGCAATAGGAATCCGTGAACCATGTCAGGTCGGGAACGAAGCAGCATTAAGCGGAACCTCCTATGTGACGCAAGGGCACCTGGATTGAGCCGGTATGTCCGGTAACGGGTTTTAGTGTGATGCACAACGCAGAACGCATGGATTTTTTTATGCCGGTAATTGCAAAGCAGCATTGCATTATTGTCCCGGATTGGTTAAAATAATAGATATACAATACCTGTGCAGGCATCCGTAATGGACTGCCTGCTGCCCATAACAGCGGTAAGGAGGATTAAGATTATGCTCAGAATAGGAATGTTGACCAGCGGCGGCGACTGCCAGAGCCTTAATGCAGCGATGAGAGGAGTTGCGAAAGCACTCTACAGCGCACGTAAGGATGTTAAGATTATTGGATTTGAAGATGGATATAAGGGCCTTATTTACGGCAAATACCGTGAGATGAGTGACAGTGATTTTTCGGGAATACTCACGGAAGGCGGAACCATTCTCGGAAGTTCCAGACAGCCGTTCAAACTTATGCGTGTGCCGGATGAGAACGGACTGGATAAAGTTAAGGCTATGAAAGATAATTATGCGAAGTTTAAGCTTGACTGCCTTGTAATTCTCGGTGGCAACGGAACACAGAAGACGGCGAATCTTCTCAGGGAAGAAGGACTTAATATCGTGTCACTTCCTAAGACGATAGATAATGATTTATGGGGAACCGATATTACATTCGGTTTTCAGAGTGCTGTTGATGTCGCTACGAATGCGATTGATTGTATTCATACCACGGCATCTTCACATGGCAGGGTATTTATCGTGGAAGTTATGGGTCATAAGGTCGGATGGATCACATTGCATGCCGGAATTGCCGGTGGTGCTGATATAATACTTATTCCGGAGATTCCTTACGATATTGATAAGGTTGTAGAGAAGCTCGAAGAAAGGAATAAGAAAGGCAAGAATTTCTCAATTCTCGCAGTTGCTGAGGGTGCGATATCTAAAGAAGATGCGGCACTCCCGAAGAAAGAACTTAAGAAGAAACTGGCACAGAATCCTTATCCGTCGGTATCTTATAAGATAGGCAAAGAGATCGAAGAAAGACTTGGACAGGAAGTCAGAATTACTGTTCCGGGTCATACACAGAGAGGCGGAAGCCCGTGTCCATATGACAGAGTGCTTTCGACAATGTTTGGCGCAGAGGCTGCCAGACTTATTCTTAATAAAGAATTTGGCAAGATGGTTGCCATGAAGAATAATGAGATTACTTCCGTGCCGCTTGAGGAGATTGCGGGCAAGCTTAAGACTATAGACCCGGAGTGTGCTATTATAAGAGATGCTAAGGTTCTCGGAATAGGATTCGGAGATTAGACAGGAGACGGAACGTGTCATATACAGCATTATACAGGAAATGGCGGCCGAACACCTTTGAGGATGTGAAGGGCCAGGACCATATAGTTAGAACATTAACCAACCAGATAGAGACAGACAGAGTCGGGCATGCGTATCTGTTTTGCGGAACGCGTGGAACCGGTAAGACGACCGTTGCCAAGATTCTTGCGAGAGCTGTTAATTGCGAACATCCGGTGAACGGAAGTCCGTGCGGCGAGTGCGAGGTATGTAAAGCGATTGCGAACGGATCGTCATTGAATGTTATAGAGATAGATGCGGCAAGTAATAACGGCGTGGACAATATCAGGCAGATACGCGAGGAAGTTTCGTACAGGCCGACCGAAGGCCGTTATAAAGTATATATAATCGACGAGGTTCATATGCTTTCGATAGGAGCTTTTAATGCTCTTTTGAAGACACTTGAGGAACCGCCCGAGTATGTTATTTTTATACTGGCCACAACAGAATCGCATAAGATACCTGTAACCATAATGTCCAGATGCCAGCGGTATGATTTTAAGCGTATATCGGTGGAAGTTATCACTGACAGGCTTAAAGAGCTTACGGCGGCAGAGCACGTTGATGTTGAAGAACGTGCACTTGAATATATTGCCAAGATGGCCGATGGGGCGATGCGTGATGCATTAAGTCTTCTGGATCAGTGCGTGGCATTTTATACCAATGGAACGCTCAGGTATGAGGACGTGTTGGAAGTCCTTGGAGCGGTGGACACAGAGGTTTTCTCGGATATGCTCCGTATGATAATTAACGGCGACATAACCGGAGTCATTAAAGAGTTAGATGAACTTATACTTGCCGGAAGGGATTTGTCACAGTTTGTATCGGATTTTACATGGTATATCCGTAATCTGCTTATGCTTAAGACATCGCCTGAATCAGAGAGCATGATAGATATGTCGGCGGAGAATATGGCGCGCCTTAAGGAAGAAGCATTTATGCTGGACGGCAGCGAAATGATAAGATATATAAGGATACTTTCGGAACTCACGCAGTCGATTAAGTTCGCAGGGCAGAAGAGGGTGCAGGTTGAGGTGGCACTTATCAAGCTTGCCAGACCGCAGATGGAGACTGATACGGAATCTCTTGCGGAGCGTATCGGAAGACTTGAGGAACTGGTTAAAGAGAAAGAAGATCTCATTGCACTTAATGCGATAAGACCGGAGATACCTGTTGGAAGTGTGTCCGTACCGCAGATATCGGCACCTCCGGCATCCAAGAGTATCAGGAAAGAGATCAAGGCTCTTCCGGAAGATCTTCGGAAGGTTGCCGAGAACTGGCGCGGAATTATAGGCCAGTCGGAGAATGTATATGCTAATTTTCTTAAGGAAACCAGAATAACGGTTGACGGTGATAAGCTTGTACTTGTCACGGAGAATGCGTTTGTACATGATTTTTTAAGCAAAGATAAATCAATGGATGCGCTTAAGGGCGTAATAGAAAATACAATAGGCAAAGCGGTCGATATAGAGATACGGCTGCTTGAACAGGGAAAGTCATTTGAAGATTCGTTTACAGATGTAGAAGAATACGTTAAAATGAATATATCAATAGAAGATTAAAGGAGACTTACAATGGCAAAACGTGGTGGTTTTCCCGGCGGAGGAATGCCGGGTAATATGAATAATCTGATGAAGCAGGCACAGAGAATGCAGAGACAGATGGAGGAATCCCAGAAAGAACTTGAGGAGAAGGAATTTACGGCAACAGCCGGCGGCGGTGCCGTAGAGGTTACCATTACCGGTAAGAAAGAAGTTACCAAGGTTAAACTTTCTCCGGAAGTAGTTGATCCTGATGACATAGAGATGCTGGAAGATCTTATTGTTGCGGCTACCAACGAAGCAATAAGACAGGTTGAGGACAGCACACAGGAGTCCATGGCTAAGATTACGGGAGGACTCGGAGGAGGATTTCCTTTCTGATGGATTATTACGGAAAGCAGATAAGCAGGTTAATTGAAGAATTGGCAGGACTTCCGGGCGTTGGCGCCAAGACGGCGCAGCGCCTTGCTTTTCATATAATCAATATGCCAAAGGAGCGCGCACAAGGACTCGCGCAGGCAATAGTCGATGCCAAGAACAATGTACATTATTGTAAGGTATGCCAGACACTTACGGACAGTGATGAGTGTCCTATCTGCCGGGATACACAACGGAACCATAAAGAGATTATGGTTGTTGAGAATACAAGGGACCTTGCGGCATATGAGAAAACCGGCAAGTACACCGGAGTGTATCATGTATTGCATGGGGCAATCTCGCCGATGCTTGGAATAGGCCCGAACGATATTAAGATTAAAGAACTTCTCATAAGACTTCAGGGAGATGTTGATGAGGTTATAATCGCCACGAATTCAAGCCTTGAGGGAGAAGCGACGGCGATGTATCTTTCCAAATTGATCAAACCGACGGGAATAAAGGTTACAAGAATAGCGAGCGGAGTTCCGGTCGGAGGAGACCTTGAATATATAGATGAAGTTACGCTTCTACGCGCGCTTGACGGGCGTACGGAGCTTTAGTATACGGAGGCACTTATGCCGCAGGAGCATATTTTAGTCAATGACATAATTGCAGACCACAAAGAGCGCATGCTCAACCTTAGAAAGTATTATCCTTTTTTCAAATTGTCTGAGGTGTCCTTCTCATGGTTTAAGGACGGTATTTATGATAATCTTGATATGGGATATATTCTTATGGCTGTCCTGCGCTTTTTTATTGAGGAAAATAACTTTAAAGAACGCGATGTTACATATCAGATGTATTATGATTTTATGAGCGCATGCATCAGACGTGATTTTGCCGTTACGCTCACACCGGAGGATAATAAGGTTCTGGTGGATTATATATTCGACAAACTCAAGAATGACGGAAGACCGTTTATGTTTGAGTATTATGACCCGGTTGACCGGGTACGCAGGGTATCGAGGGTGAAGCTGCTTGAGAGCAGAATACAGGATGGAACGGTATGGTATTCGATAAGTCCGGACGGAATAGAATTTTATCTTGAAACCAAGGAAATCAAGGATGAGAGCCGCATTAACGTAGAGCAGCTTCTTCTCGAGAAAATGATTGAGTCCGAAGATTTCAAGGGCGGAACAGAAGTCGTTAAGAGGATTAACGAGGAAGTGGAACGGTTGAAATTACGCCGCAATAAAGTGCTGGATATTCTCTCGGAGGATGTATTTGCCGGAGTTGATGCGTATGAGAATTTCTTTGATACGGGAATAAGATGGTTCGCGGACGAACAGAAATTGTTTGCCAAGAACAGGGAATTGATCGAATCGGCAATGAGCCGGTTTGGAGATGCGGACGATAGCCGTTCTTCAAAAGCTGCGGAACAGATATACAGACTTGATACGGAACTCAAAATAGCGATGAATAATCACAGTGAACTTCTTAAAGCCTGTACGGAACTTGGAATCAGGACTGATGAAATCGTGAGAAAAGCAAAGCTCGGCCGGTTAAGAAGCCGGTTTGATTTCAAGGGCGCACTTGATATTATGATTAAGAAGGACATGCCGCAGGCACTTGAATATGTGGTAAAGCCGTTTCTTGGACTGAATATACATAAGACTTTTGATCTGGTCAAGGTCGAAGATATTCTCAGCTACAGGCCGTATGAGGCAGAGACACCTGAGCAGATAGAAGAAGAGACGGCGGCAGAGATTGTATTTGAGGATGAACTTGATGATGAACGATTCAGGCGGAATGCGGGTGCACTTATGCATGTGCTTCTGGAGATGCTCATGAAGAATGATGAGTTTACATTGGGTGAATACAATGACGCAGTTATGAACATTTTTGGCAGTGAAGTCTTCAAAAATGGGGATTATTATGCTTTTCTCGTACATCTTTGCGGAAAAAAAGATTATTTTATGCAGGCCGGCGAGAATACCGGAGAAACTTTTCTCGATGAAATCATAGCAGGGCTTATGGACAGGGAAGAGTTCCTTAAGTATAGCGGAATACATTTTATACTTGAACTGGCGGATGGTAATTTGCACGAAATCATTCCTTATACGGGAATGAGCATTACTGATTTTACGATAAAAAGGATTTGACAGAGAGGCAGGGCAATATGGAAAACAGAAATCTTGAAAAGGCACTTGATATTGTGACCGCGCTTTTTATGGGCGAGGATGTGAAAGCCGGCGGTGCGAATGCGATGCTGTATGATGAGTATAGCCATAACAGCGAGGTATATGACTGTGTTGTACAGATTTTAAAGAGATTTGACATTAATCTGTATGAATATAACGATTCGCTTTTCATAAGCGCCGGTGCGGACAACAGAGTATTCGGTTATTCCAACGAGGAATTAAAGAAAATAATGGGACTCAGACTCAATAAAGAACTTTTTTTGGTGTACTTTATAATATATACAATTATAATCAGATTTTACAAAGATTCCATGACAGGGACATTTCTGGAATATATCAGGCAGGAAGATATTGTGAAGGCTGTGAGTGCATCTCTCGGAGGAATGATAGATCACTCATCCGGAATCGTGATGGATGAGGCGGAAGAAAAATCGTTCAAGGCAGTTGCGCTTGTGTGGGACGAACTCCCGGATGTAAGTGTTGAAGACAAGGGAGGACAGAGGGCAGCAAAGAATTCGCGCATGGGATATGTAAAGCTGACATTTAATTTTCTGATTACGCAGAATCTGTTTATAGAATCGGGAGAATTGTATTATCCTACTCCGAGATTCAAGGCAATCGCCGAGAAATATTTTGAGGAAAACAGAGGACGGCTTCATGAGATTTTGTCGTCGGATAAGGAGGAAGATACAGATGCCGCAGATTAACAGAATCAGGGTAAACAATGTAAAATATAATTTCGGTACACAGTTTTATGATGATTTTATGATGCGTTTCTCATGCAGAAACAGTATATATGACCTTGCAAACGGTGGTGGCAAGAGCGTGCTTATGCTTTTGCTGCTGCAGAATCTGATACCTAACTGCACGCTTGATGACAAACAGCCGGTCGAGAAACTTTTCAGGACACCGGGTGTTAATACGGTAATTCATTCGTTGATAGAATGGAAACTGGATGCGTGCGATGTAAGGGATGGTTACCGCTATATGACAACAGGTTTCTGCGCGCGTAAAGGTAAGGATAATTCCGAGGATTCACAAAGGGAGCTCGCGAGCATTGAGTATTTTAACTATTGTATTTTCTATAAGGAATTCGGTGACAACGATATTAAGAACCTGCCGCTTTCAAACGGAAGTGAACGTGTGACATACAATGGACTTAAGGCATATCTGCGCGACCTCGAAAAACATGATTATGGGGTTGAGGTGCATATTTTTGAACGAAAGGGAGATTATCAGAATTTTATAAGTAATTACGGACTTCATGAGAGCCAGTGGGAGATTATCCGCGGAATTAATAAGACGGAGGGACATGTCCGGACTTATTTTGAAAACAGTTATAAAACAACAAGGAAAGTTGTTGAGGATCTTCTCATTGAGGAGATAATCGAGAAATCCTATAATAACAGAATCCGCAACGGTGAGGCAGATGATGACGAAATGGCCAGGACACTTCTTGACATCAAGGACAAACTCATTGAACTGGCAAAGCGACGTGGTGAAATTGCCGGGTATGACAGACAGATGGAGCTGCTGGATGAATTTGCGGGTGGACTTGGGACAATTGGAGAATTGTATGACAGGAAAGAGCGTACAGCGGACGGACTTGTCGGATGTCTTATGGCATGCCGGAGAGAACTTGCGGGAAAGAAAGAGCAGCTGGAGAATCTTGAAAACACATACGCATCGCTGGATGAGGAATATGATGTGGCATCCGCCGGTGCAGCCCGTGCGGAGATAGAGGAAGAGTATAACGAACTGAATGAATTGAACAGTCTTATAGAGGAGACGATAGCGGCAAGAAATGCGATTTCAGACCGCAGCGCCGGTTTTAAAGAACAGATAAGGCTTAATGATATTGCGCTGGAGTACAGGGATTATACTGATGCGGGTGCAGAGTATGATAAATTAAAAGAATTGATTGCCAACCGAAGCAAGGATGATGAAGAGATAATTGAGTCCATGCACCGGCTGGCTGCTTTGAAATACAGATTTTATACCGAAAAAAGAGCATTAAATCTGGAGGGTCTTAACCGGGCAGAGGAGACGGCAGCTGACATTAAATCCGAATATGAGGCAGAGAAGGAGAAGGTGCGCGCTCTTTTTGCGGGGATGAGCAGCGAAAAGGGAATATATGATGAGGTCAACTCAATCTGCCATTCCAAAGAAAGCAGCCTGATGGCAGGCCTTAAGGAGTGTTCGCTTATAGTTGCGGATGCGCTCGGCCAGGCATATGAAGATAACGGAAATGATATTGATAAGAGCCGGGAAAATATCGCGTCGCTTGACGAAAATACTGCTAAGTGTGCCGGAATTATACGCGATAATGAGAAGAAAGCAGCTGTTGCACGGAACAGATATGAACGGATGAAGGCGGATTATGACAAAGCGGCGACGCGTTATGAAGCTGCCGTAAAGAGAACCGGACACATATCAACATTGTGTAATATATATAATTGCAGCCGTGATGCGCTGATACACACGATGCATCAGATATATGACAGCACATTAAAACAGCAGATAGAGAAGGAAAATGAAATTAACAGTCTTCAGGCATATCTTGGCAATATCAAAGAGCATAAAGTGCCTGATTATGACAGCAGATTTGAAGCGGTTCTCGATTACCTCAGGGGTCGTTACGGAAATGCTGTCCGTGCGGGACGTGATGCCGGCGTGGATATGATAATGGAATATCCATACCTGCCTTATGTGATCGTTGCCGGTGATGCGTATGATGCGATAGCGGCGGATAAGGTTATTTATTCGATGAACACCGGAACTTACATGGTTCCGATCATCAGAAACGAAATGGATTTCCCGGATGCAGGCAGTATGAATGCCGCATATAAGAGAATGGATTTTCTGTGGGATGAAGCGGCACTTGCAGCCGAGACAGATAATGTATCGGAGGAATTAAAGACGGCAAAAGATAGTCTTGTGAGCATCCGCGATAAGGCCGAGGTTATAAGAGATGATATCGTGACTGCAAGAACTGTTTTAGAGGATGAACCGGCGGAAATAATCAAATCGGAGCTTGGTCAGATCGAAGAAGATATGGCACAGCTGCAGGATGAAATCGAGCTGTGTAACAGGACAATATCTAACGAAACTGTGAGAAATGAGGCTTTGAAGAAGGCTCTTGCAGCTGAAAAAGAACATCTTGATGAATGTATGGCACGCAGAAAGATGCTTGAAGATAATCTTGCGATTTATGCCGAACTTATCGGGCTGCGTGGGCGCAGAAAGAAAGTCCGTGCTGAGATGGATAAGGCCAGGGCGGAATACGATATTGCAGTCCGGAACGAGGAAAATCTTTCCGTGAAACTTGAAAATGCGGTTAATAATCGTGACAGAATAAGAGCTGATATTGATAGGGAGGATGAAGTCTATAATAGCATTTACAGACCGTATTACCGTGAAAATGATGATGCCGCCAACCCTGAGGGTATGCTTGAAGAGGCAGTCGATGCCAGGTTTGCGGCTTTGCAGGAGCTTATAACCGGCCGCAACGGTGATATAGAGGATAAGACAAGGCTTATGAATAACTGCCGCGCGGCAATGGATAAATCTGAGAGGAGCATAAAACGCAACGGTATGTCGCTTGAGGATGCCAAAGAGAATCTTGAAAAGGGACTGCTTGTAATACGCGATGAGGCATATATTGAGAACCTGCGTCGTGAAATTAACGATTCAGACCGCAAAGCGGCTGCCAAAGATTCCGAAATAGATGCACAGTCAGCTTCCAAAAACAGAATCGAAGGAAGCATTGAGCATGCGCGCAGGGTGTATGAGGAGAAATACGGCACATTTGAACGCACAAGCGATGATAATCCGAATGAGAGCATAGCTGTGTTCAGACATAAGATGTCTGAAATTACATCAAGACGGAGTGATATTAAATCGCAGATAAGACAGCTTGAAAATGATAACAGGGATGCGATGGTCATGGAACGCGACCTGGAAAGGATTGTCACCAATGCAGGACTTTCCGGACGTGAAACTGCTAATGGAATATTGACTGCGGATGTGTCTTCATATGATGAATTACGTAAAGAATATAACCGTGTTCTCAAAGAGGAAGACAGACTCAAAACAGATTTTTATAACAGAAAACAGAAACTTATAACTTCACTGGAGGACCTTAAGGCATATGAGCTTGCGCAGGAAATCATGGCATCGGTTGAGCTTCCGCAATGTGTGGCAGATGTGACGGCAATGGTTGATGGACTTAAGCAGACCAATGAATGCATAGCGCTTGAACGTGACAGAATTGACAAAAGTCTTGGTGAGATGGAACATATTAAGGACAGGTTTGAGGACAGATGTATACAGATATGCAGCAATATCAGAACCGAACTTGACAGACTTCCTAAGTTATCGCGTATTACATTGGATGATGAGATTATACCAATAATCACATTATCGGTTCCGTATATCAGGGAAGATATGTATAAGGACAGAATGTCAGTATATATCAATGAGACGGTGTCGGCGGCAGAAACCTTCCATTCTCCGGAAGACAAACTCAAATACATCAAGGGACGGCTTTCGTGGAAGCGGTTGTTCTCAGTCGTAGTCCAGGATATGAACAGTATTAAACTCTCGCTTTACAAGAGGGAACATATTAAGGACCAGAGCCGTTATCTCAGGTACGAGGAGGCGGTCGGTAGTACCGGCCAGTCGCAGGGTATATACATACAGTTCCTTATAGCGATTATCAATTATATTGCATGTCTGAATTCAGCCAATAAGGATTCACAGATAACCGGTAATACTATTTTCATAGATAACCCATTCGGTGCGGCGAAGGATGTGTATATCTGGGAACCGATTTTCGGTATGCTTAAGACCAACCATGTCCAGCTGATCGTTCCGGCAAGAGGCGCCACACCGGCAATTACCAGAATGTTTGATGTGAATTACATTCTCGGACAGAAACTTGTGGCAGGCAGACAACAGACAGTTGTTGTCGATTACAGAAGTCAGGTTAAAGCCGATGAGATGGAATATGTGCAGCTTGATTACGAACAGTCAACAATCGAGGATTTTTTTAACACATGATTTTTGACATTGATATGCCGCTGTGATACAATAAATTATTAGAGAAAATTCCGCTTTACAGAATGAGAGGTAATTGGTGTGGACCGAGTTGAATTTGGAATTAAACTTGAACAGATAAATAAATTACGTGACAAAGGCGATTATGAGGCAGCGGCCAAGGTCGTTGAAACGATCGAGTGGCGTAAAGTCAAGAAATGGTCAGAACTTGCCATTGCCGAGGACGTTTATGAGAGAGCCGGAAGGCTTAAGGATGCACGCAATATCTGTGTGTATGCTTATAACAGAAATCTCGGTGGCAAGAGGCTTATATATAAGCTCACGGAGATATCAATTGCGATAGATGATCTTGATGAAGCCGATGATTTGTATAACGAATTCGTAGAGGCAGCACCGAGGGATACGGAAAAATATATCCTTATGTATAAGCTTAACAAGGCACGCAAGGCGCCGGTTGAACGCCTTATAGAGATTCTTGAAGAGTACAAGCAGAGTGAACTTGACGAACAATATGAATATGAACTTGCCGAACTATATGCTCAGGCGGGAAGAATTGATGAATGTGTGCGTGAATGTGATGATCTGATTCTCTGGTTCAATGAAGGAGAATATGTTGAGAAGGCATTGAGGCTTAAGAACCGCTATGCCAAGCTTACCAAATCACAGCAGGCCAAGCTTGATATGATGGAAGAATATCGCGCGGCCGGTATGGAATACAGCACGGTTATGCCGGAATATGACAGCGAACCTGATATTGAACATGAGGAAGTTAAGGAACCTGAACCGCAGGAAGAATATAAGGTACAGGAAAAAGATTATTCTATATATGATACTCAGAACATACAGGCACAGCTTGCCGAAAGCATGGCGAAGATTCTTGGTGGAATAAACGGTCCGGGAGAAGAAGAGGCGGTTGAGCCGGAAATAACCGAACCGGCCGGAATTGAAGAACCGTCGGAGACCACTGAAGCCGTGGAACCGTCGGAGACCACTGAATTCATGGAACCGGAGGAAGACACATGGGAAGAGCCGGAAGAAACCGAAGAGCCCGAAGAACAGCCGGAGGCGGAGAAAGAACCGGAAGAACAGCCGGAGGCGGAGAAAGAACCGGAAGAAGCCGAAGAACAGCCGGAAGTAGAGAAAGAGTCTGAGCCGGACAGTATTGAAGATAAGTATAAAGATATATATGAGGGCATAGACGAACCGACCAAGGAAATCCGGATTAATACGCATCATTGGAACAGATACAGAAGCGTTATGGAAGATGACACTAAAGAACCGATGACAGCAGATGTTCCGTTGCCTGAGGGAGCGCTTCCTAAATATATCGTTGAGAAGAGTGAGATGGAGGGCGAGGCCGGTACCAATCCTGAATTCATTATAGAAGATTTTGAGACGATCATAGAGAAGCAGGAAGAACCGGTGGAAGAAGAGAGCGTCGCAGAGGCAGCTGAACCTGAAGAAGATGATGAGTACATGGTCAGACTGGTAACCGAAGATGACGAACCGCAGGAGGAACCGGAAACCAATGAGACAGAGCCGGAAGAGTCATTGGAAGAAGCTGTGAAAAAAACAGTTTCGGAAGCTGCAGAGCCGGAGGAAAGTGAAGTAATAGACGGTCAGATGGACATAATGCAGTGGATGGAATCCATGCAGGATACAGCCGTAGAAGATACACCGGAAACTGATACGGAAACTGAAGCTGCAGAGCCGGAGAAAATACCCGATGATGAGCAGATGATCAATGATGCAGCTGAAGATGCCATTAACGATATTGCAGCCAGACTTATGGCCGAAGTCAGGGAAGAACTGGATGCCAGAGCCGGCGAAGAAGCACCGACAATGATTGCCGAAGAAGAGTACATTGATGATGAAGCTGATGATGCCGGAGAAATAATGGCTGATGATGAGGCAGAAGAAGAATTTTCAGAAGAAGAGATTGCCGCATATGAGGAAGAACACAGTGCGGCTGAAGATGAGATAACGGCTGCGGCTGATGATGAGATGACGGCTGCGGCTGAAGAAGACAACGACAATGACTATGTCCTTAAGCCTTCGGAACGCCGGTATCTGCAGAAATATCTCTTCATCAGCGGAATGGAAGAGACAGCTGCCGAGATTATCAATAATAAGAAACGTGAAGTCCCGGACGGAACCTCTGCACACGGTAATATTGCCGTAGTCGGAAGGGCCAAGACCGATAAAACGGATTTTGCAATCGATTTATTCAAGGCGCTGCACTCGGAGGACAACAATAAGAAACTGCGCATAGCCAAGACCAATGCGGCGGCCATAAACAGTAAGAGTATATTGGCATCTGCGGATAAGCTTAAGGGAATCACTCTTATCATAGAAAATGCCGGACAGCTTACCAAAGAATCGGCCAGGGAACTTGCACAGGTAATGGAAGGCGATACAGAATCAATGCTTGTAATCATAACAGGTGAGGATTATTCGATTAACCGTGTTTTTACAGAAGTTCCGGATCTTTCGAGAATGTTTGACTATCGTGTTGAGGTCAGAAGATATTCGGTAAATGAACTTGTGGCAGCAGCTAAGGACTATGCGCGTGAGAAAGGTTATATTATAGGAGAGAAAGCATTACTTAAATTATACCTTCTTGCAGGAGGCATTGATACCGGAGATGCTACCAAAGCAGTTGAAAGTATCAGAGAGATTGTGGATGATGCGATTGAACGCGGCAGCCGCAAGGGAAAACGCCGGACATCCAGGAAAAACGGCGGGTTGATCATACTTAAAGACAAAGATTTTATATCGTGACGAAGGAGACAGAAGGATGCTTGAAGAATTGAAAGAAAAAGTTCTTGATGCGAATCTTGAACTTGTAAGACAGGGACTTGTAATTTATACATGGGGCAATGTGAGCGGGATTGACCGTGACAGTAATCTTGTTGTAATTAAGCCAAGCGGCGTTGATTATGACGGAATGAAAGCATCTGATATGGTAGTTGTTGACCTTGACGGTAATGTTGTGGAAGGAAGTTACAGACCGTCTTCGGATACGCCGACGCATGTGGAATTATATAAGCATTTTAAGGACATGGGTGCGGTGGTTCATACACATTCACATTGGGCAGTTTCATTTGCGCAGGCAGGAATGCCTATTACGGCATTCGGAACAACCCATGCAGATTATTTCTACAATGATATAATCTGTACAAGGGCATTGACCAAAGACGAAGTGGAAAGTGATTATGAGACCAATACAGGTAAAGTAATCATCGAGGCGATAGACGGAACGGATGTTATGGCTACACCGGGAATACTTGTCCGTAACCATGGACCGTTTGTGTGGGGCAAGGCCCCTGCCAATGCGGTCTACAATGCAACTGTTATGGAACATGTTGCGGAAATGGCATATAATACAATGGTACTGGACCCGAGAGCACAGAGAGTTCCGCAGTATCTTCTGGACAAGCATTATAACCGTAAACACGGAGCCAATGCTTACTATGGACAAGATAACAGATAGACAGTAAATAACCGCGGTACTTTGATATGTACCGCGGTTTTATTCTGTAATTATTTATCTAAATCCGATGTGCAGCACGGACATTTAACAGCTTTGATGTTAATTTCCGACATGCAGTAAGGACAGATCTTTGTGGTCGGCTCAGACGGCTTTTCTTCTTTCTTCTTAATATTTCTGAAGGCATTGATTGTCTTGACTACAATGAAAAGACAGAGTGCCGTGATGAAGAAAGTGATGACACAATGGCTGTGAATGCAGAACCAATAATCATACCTACGGCAAGATCGATTACGTTTCCCTTGGATATAAATTCCTTGAATTCGTTAAGTATTTTTTTCATGTGTGCCTCCTGCGTGTGTATCGTCCGCATCTGTAGTATTGCGCGGAACAATGTAAGCTCTGACTTTAATTATCCTGTTTTTGTCACATTTCTCGACTATGAACTTAAGCCCGTCAAGGTCGACTTCGTCGCCTTCCTGCGGCAGCCGTTCAAGGTGTTTGACAATGAGACCTCCGATCGAATCATAATATTCTGAAGCATCCTCGTCCTTAGGAAGTTCAAAGATATCATCAATATCGTTAAGTTTGGCAGAACCTGATAAAAGGTACTCAGTATCATTGACTTTGACAATGTCATCCTCTTCATCATAGTCATACTCATCACGTATTTCACCGACAATTTCTTCAAGAAGATCTTCAAGTGTAATCATTCCGACGGTGGAACCATATTCATCAACAACTATGGTAAAATTGTTGGAGGTCTTACGCATCTCGGTCATAAGTTCCGAAATATCCTTGAATTCGTATGTATAATATGGTTTACGAAGAATATTGCGGACATTGAATTCGGTTCCCTTGTCACAGAGAAGAAGGTCCTTAACATTAATAATACCTATCACGTTATCGACATTATCCTCATATACCGGAAGACGGGTGTATTTATCCTCGCGGAACACTTCAACAATCTCTTCGTAGGTACTGTTTACGGAGATACATGTCATATCAATGCGGGGTATCATTACGTCCTTGGCCTGGGAATCCCCGAAATCAAACACGTTGCTTATCATGGCATGTTCGTCATTCTCGATAACGCCTTCTTCGTGGCTTACATTGACGAGAGTACGAAGTTCATCCTCGGTTATGGAAGCCTGGTTCTTGTCAGACTTAAATCCGAGTATAAAAAGAAATGCCGATGAGACCTTGTTCAATATAAAAATTACCGGTGTAAACACTATCATAAGCAGCCAGATTATGCTGCTGTATGCCGGCGCAATTTTATCCGCATTGGCGGTTGCGATGGTCTTTGGCGTTATCTCACCGAAGATGAGAACCACGACCGTCATGATTCCGGTTGCAATGCTGACGGCGGAATTGCCGAAAAGCGACTGCGCAACCATCGTCGCAAGCGCTGAAGCTGAAATGTTTACAAGGTTGTTGCCGATAAGAACGGCGCTGAGCATTTTGGCGGAATTCTCACGAATCTTGAGAACTCTGGCAGCTCTTTTGTTGCCGTCGTCTGCGAGTGAACGCATACGAATAAGATTAACCGAGACAAATGATGTCTCAGCAGATGAAAAAAATGATGACAGAGCAATAAGCACTACAAGTGCTACTATCTGTATCGCGACACTGGGGTCCAAAGTATCAACTCCTTTAAATTTTTTTATGTATATGATAATAACATTTATATATGAATAATTCAACAAATTTATTGGATAACGATGTAAAATTGTGCTATACTAAAATATCCGAATGCTTAAGGAGAGACAGAATATGTATATAATAGCGGGACTCGGTAATCCTGAGTCCAAATACGATAAAACGAGACATAATATAGGTTTCAGGCTGATAGATGAACTGGCGGTCAGAAACGGGATAACATTCAGCGACAGGAAACATAACGGACTTGTTGGTAAGGGCATTATAAGCGGAGAGAAAGTAATTTTACTCAAGCCGCTCACATACATGAACCTCAGCGGTGAATGTGTAGGTCCTGCAGCAGATTATTATAAAGTAGAGCCTGAGAATGTAATCATTCTCTTCGACGACATCAGTCTTGATGTCGGCAGAATCAGAATCCGCAAGAAAGGCAGTGCCGGTGGGCATAACGGAATCAAAAGCATTATTGCGCACCTTGGAAGTGAGAACTTTTTGCGTCTTAAGTTTGGTGTCGGGGATAAGCCGAAGGAAATGGATCTTGCCGATTATGTTCTTGGAAGATTTTCATCCCAGGATGAGGCTACGGTATCCGAAGGAATTAAAAGGGCGTGCGAGGCGGTTGAATGCATGATCGGTGAAGGATGCGATGCAGCCATGAACAAATATAACGGGTAGGAATTATGAATGTATTGGAACTGCCGGTCCGCGAACTGGCATACTATGATAATATAATATACGACCTGAAGAAAACAGGCAGGGTGCCGGTGGCTTTTGGATGCGTTGAGCAGCAGAAGCCGCACTTTATTTATGGAGTAGGTAAGGAGTTTAAGTACAGACTTATTGTGACCTATAATGAAATAAGGGCAAGGCAGATTTACGAGGATTACCGTGCAATGGACCGTAATACGGTATATTATCCGGCGAGGGATTTTATTTTCTATAGTGCGGACATACACGGAAACCAGCTTGCGAAGGAACGTCTTGAAGCAGTGCACAGACTTTCGGAAGAACCGTCCTTGACGGTAGTGACGACAATTGACGGCTGTATGGATAAACTTATGCCTGTGCAGGTATATGAGCGGTACACGATAAGAATAGCGGCGGATGATGACATTGATGTGGACGAACTTGCAGAGAAACTTTCGCTTATGGGATATGAACGCTGTGCCCAGGTTGAATTTGGAGGACAGTTTGCAGTCAGGGGCGGAATAATTGATGTATATCCGCTCACAGCAGAGAATCCGTACAGAATAGAACTCTGGGATACACAGGTGGACTCCATAAGAAGTTTCGATGCCGAAAGCCAGCGTTCAATCGAGAATGTCGAAGATGTGACAATTTTTCCGGCAATAGAACTTATTCCGGATGATAACATGGCGGATGCGATGGAAAGCCTTGAAAAAGAGACAAAAGAGTATGCCGCACGGCTTGAGAAAGATAACAGACTGGCGGAAGCAGCACAGATTAAGAAGAATTTTGAGCAGCTTAAGGAGAAACTTTTTGTCCTTAAAGATTACACAGGATGTGACAGTTATATAAATTCATTTGTTAAGACGGGTGTTTCATTAATTGATTATTTTGACCGGCAGAGTACACTTGTTGTGCTGGATGAGCCGAACCGGATTGATGAGAAAATACGTGTATCAACAAAGGAATTCAGTGAAAGCATGTCTCATAGGCTGGAGAAGGGAAATATCCTTCCGTCACAGACGGATGTGCTTTTCGGAGAGGGCGAAATTTACGCCAAAATAGGTGCAAGATATGCGATGGCGGTTGCGACACTTGACTGCAGGCTCCCGCTTCTGCAGGTATCGGGACATTATAATATCAACTCCAAAAGTATCGCATCATACAATAATTCTTTTGAAACATTAATATCCGATATCAATTCATGGAAAAAGCAGAAATATCGCATTATTCTTATGTCATCATCAAGAACCAGAGCACAGAGACTTGCGTCGGACTTAAGGGATAACGGCGTGACAGCCATATATTCCGATAACGCAGACAGAGAACCTGTCGAAGGCGAGGTTATGACACTTGGAGGCAGATTAAGACGCGGATATGAATATCCGGATCTTAGATTTGTTGCTGTTGCGGAGGACGATATTTTCGGTACATCCAGGAAAGAGCGGAAGAAAACCAGAAATACCCAGGGAACACCGATTTCGGGATTTGCGCAGCTGAACATAGGTGATTATGTAGTGCATGAAAATCACGGACTTGGAATTTATCGTGGTATTGAGAAAATTGAGGTCGACAAGGTCGAGAAAGATTACATTAAGATAGAATATGCCGGCGGCGGTAATTTGTACATTCTGGCAACACAGCTGGATATGATACAGAAATATGCCGATGCCGAAGCTAAGAAACCAAAGCTTAATAAGCTTGGAACCGCTGAGTGGACCAGAACAAAATCCCGTGTCAAGACGGCTGTAAGGCAGGTGGCAGATGAACTGGTGAAACTTTATGCGATAAGACAGCAGAAGGAAGGATACCAATTCAGTCCGGATACACCGTGGCAGAGGGAGTTTGAAGAACTCTTTCCGTATGAGGAGACGGCCGATCAGCTTGGTGCGATAGAAGATACCAAAAAAGACATGGAAAGCCGCAAGATAATGGACAGACTTATCTGCGGGGACGTTGGATATGGCAAAACGGAGATTGCAATGAGGGCTGCGTTTAAAGCTGTGCAGGATAACAAACAGGTGGCATATCTTGTGCCTACGACCATCCTTGCCAAGCAGCATTTTACCGGTTTTGACCAGAGAATGAAGGATTTCGGCGTCAATGTTAAAATGTTGTCCCGTTTCTGCACACCGAAAGAAATCAGGGAAACTATTGAAGGCCTTAAAAAAGGTCTTGTTGACGTTGTGGTCGGAACACACAGAATACTCTCTAAGGATATAGTATTTAAGGACCTCGGACTTCTTATAATAGATGAAGAACAGCGCTTCGGCGTTACACACAAAGAGAAAATCAAGCAGCTCAAGGACACGGTGGATGTTATAACACTCACGGCAACACCGATTCCAAGGACGCTTCACATGAGTCTCATAGGAATCAGGGACATGAGCGTATTGGAAGAGCCGCCGGTGGACAGACTTCCTATACAGACGTTTGTTACGGAATATGATGAAGAGATGGTCCGTGAAGCCATTAACCGTGAACTTGCCCGTGGCGGACAGGTATACTATGTTTATAACAGAGTTCAGGGCATAGACGAATTTGCCCTGAATATAAGCAAACTTGTTCCGGATGCCAATGTAGCTTTTGCGCACGGACAGATGCATGAGCGTGAACTTGAGAAAATAATGGTCGATTTTGTCAACGGAGACATAGATGTACTTGTATCGACTACAATCATTGAGACCGGACTTGACATACCGAATGTTAATACTATTATCATACATGATTCAGACAGGTTCGGTCTGTCACAGCTTTATCAGCTCCGCGGACGTGTCGGCCGTTCCGGCCGTGTGGCATATGCTTTTCTTATGTACAGGCGCGATAAAATCCTCCGCGAAATTGCCGAAAAGAGGCTCAGCGCAATCAGGGAATTTACCGAACTGGGTTCCGGTTTTAAAATCGCCATGAAAGACCTTGAAATCCGTGGCGCAGGCAATATTCTGGGTGAGGAACAGCACGGACATATGGAAGCTGTGGGATATGATTTGTATTGCAAACTTCTTAACGAGGCAGTCGCCAATCTTAAAGGAATCGATACCGGTGAGGATTTCGAGACGGTCGTGGATATAGATGTGGATGCTTTTGTACCGGCAACCTATATAAGAAGCGAGGCTCAGAAACTGGATATATACAAGAGGATTGCGGCTATTTCGACAGCGGAAGAATTGTCCGATATGACGGACGAACTTATGGATCGTTTCGGAGATGTTCCTAAGTCGGCAATGAACCTTATGCGCACAGCGTATATCAAATCAATCGCGCATAAGGAATACATTCTTGAAATCAAGGCCGGACGCAAGGAAATGAAGATTAAGATGTTCCCGAAGGCTAAGATAGATCCGCTTAAAATTCCTGAATTTATCCGGAGTTACGGAAACAGAATGCGGTTTACCAACGGTGAAATACCATATTTCACATATTATTTTGACAAAGAAGAAGTAAAAAACAGCGACAGTTATATTAAAACAGTTACTTCGGTAATAGAAAGCATGAATGTGCTTGGAGGGCAGTGATGAAAATTCTTGTTATTTTTACCGGTGGGACCATTGGCAGTGAAGCATCCGGTGAGTATATCGGCATTGACGGAATCAAACCGTACAAATTATTACAAATGTATGCGGAGGCATACCCTGATGAGGCCCGGGATGTCAGGTTTGATACAGAATCTCCGTATACAGTGTTAAGTGAGAATGCTGATGGAAATACTTTTAAGAAACTTTTTGATGCGGTAAGTCAGGGAGTGGATGCCGGATATGACGGAATCATTGTCACACACGGAAGCGATACGCTCCAGTATGGCGCAGCTGTCGCGGCATATGCAGCCGGATGTGATTCAATTCCGGTAATTATGGTCGCGAGCAATTATGTGCTTGAAGATGAACGGTCCAACGGACTGGTTAATTTCCGCTCGGCGGTACTTTTTATAAAGGGAAGATACGGAACCGGTGCCTATGTGGCATATGCCAACAGAGGCGGCAGATGCAGGATTCACTGCGCGCTCGAACTGATGCCGCACGGGATGTTTGATGATTCCTTGCATAGTGTGAATGAGGAATATTACGGTGAATTTGATGACGGAAGATTTATAAGGACGGACCATGCGTGTCCAAAATACGGCAGAATACAAGAAACACCGGAAACTCCGGACGGATGTATTGGAATAATGTGTATGAGTGTACATCCGGGAATGGTATGCCCTGAGATAACTGACAGTGTGAAAGCAGTTATTATTGAAAGTTATCATTCCGGAACTGTATGCACGGATTATCGACCGTTTTGTGAAATGCTTGAAAAGGCAGCAACGCTTTCAATACCGGTTTATCTTGTCGGAGCATACGAAGGGCAGGATTATGAGAGCTGCGCAGCATATAAACATATGGGAATACGGGTGCTAAGCAAAATTCCTCAGGCAGTTGCATATGTGGGAATCTGGCTTGGCGTTATTTAGAAACCAACGTATAATCACGCTCAAAAAGCTCATTGCACAGCTGTTCTTTCAGAACGGTCCAGTCAACTCTGGCAAGCAGTTTTTCGCAGATGAAAGACTTGCTTTTCTGCCGGTACCGGGGCATCTGATTGTGTGAGAGAATGTTGGATAACTCATTTTTCCACAGCCATGACATCTGGCTGGCTTTGAGAACGGACGGGTTGTCTGCGGCAGGACGTACTTCATCGATTATGACTTTCCGGTTGTCCTCGTATATGCAAAGTATTCCCCAATAATCCGGAATGTGCCCGGCGACATGTTTTACATGCCTCAATCCGGTTACAATATAATTAGAGTCACAGAACTTGTTGTAATCTTTGACCTGGCGTTCCAGCCGGTCATATGTGTCGGCATTGCTTTTGATTTCCAGCCCGACAATGCGTTGCGGAAGAACCATGACAACATCGGCACGCGAACGGCCCATATTCAGTTCCTCAAGAATACGGGATTTGCCGAAGCGTTCCTCCAGATAATAAAAAAGAGGCTCGCGTATATCTTTATCGTATAGCATATATTTTCTCCTAAAAATGTGTGAATTCTTGTAATTGACACATTTATATGATAAAATATTATTAATTAAATGTAAATATGGGGAATCAGGGAAAATAAAAACATGTACCAGAACAGAGAAAATATAAAGAATTTAATATTGTACCTTGTGGACCTGGTGTCAGTATTTGTCAGCTATTTTGTAGCTAACTGCATATGGCTCGGTCTTGTCAAAGGATATCATATACTGCATAGAGCAGAGCTGCTTGATGCACTTGGAATAGTGTTGTTTTCATTTGCTATTGTTGTATTTATTTTTAATGTGAACAGGGATTTCTTTAAGCGGAATACGTATGAAGAATTTATGTACTGCCTGAAGATAAATCTTATTTTTGCATCAGTTTACGCGGTCCTTCTTTTTGTGAAAGGCAATTCCGATCTCGCATCAAGAGGAGTGTTTGTTATTACACCGATTCTTAATATCGGAGTGATGCACGCGGCTCATTATGCAGTGAAATACTACCTCACAAGGGTTTACAGTAAGAAAAAGAAAAATGTCCAGTTTTTCCTTGTCACGACTAAGGAACGTGCGGTGTATGCGGTTGAACAGCTTAAGAAAAACGAGAGCTGGGTAAGCAGAATCTATGGAATGTGTATCGTGGATGATAATATGACGGGCCAGGAAATTGACGGAATTCCGGTTTGCGCCGACAATGATACTTTCATAGATTATATACGTAAAGAAGTTGTTGATGAGGTTTTTATCGATGTGCCGTATGCGACCGGTGCATCACTCAGACAATACATTATGGAATTAGAAAATATGGGTGTCGTTGTACACCTTAATATAGAGATTCTTGAGAATTTCAATGATTTCAAGAAATCATTGTCAATGCTCGGCAATATACCAGTAATCACTTTTGCCAATAATTATTATGATGCCAATAAAATGCTCATTAAGAGGATTATGGACATCATCGGTTCGCTGGTGGGAATTGTTTTGACATTAATTGTCACTGTTTTTCTCGCTCCGGTACTTCTTATAGAGTCACCGGGTCCGCTCATTTTCAAGCAAAAGAGGGTTGGCAAGAACGGCAGATATTTCTATCTGTACAAATTCCGTTCCATGTACAAGGATGCGGAAGAACGTAAGAAGTCGCTGATGGCTCAGAACGAGATGAAGGGTCATATGTTCAAGCTCAAGGATGATCCCCGTATAACCAAGGTGGGTAAATTTATCCGTAAGACAAGCATAGACGAGCTTCCGCAGTTTTTTAACGTTCTGCGCGGCGATATGAGCCTTGTCGGAACGAGACCTCCGACAGTTGATGAGTTCAAGAAGTACGAGGGATATCACAAGAGAAGACTCAGCATGAAACCGGGTATTACCGGTATGTGGCAGGTCAGCGGAAGAAATAATGTCAGCGACTTTGAAGACGTTGTCAAACTTGACCTTGAATATATTGATAACTGGAATATAGGACTTGATTTTAAGATACTTTTTAAGACAATAGGAATCGTGTTCGGACACAAGGGAGCCACTTAAGGATGGATATTAGGATTTTAATTGCCGCTCATAAACCATACGGATTTGCGCAGGATGATATTTATATGCCGGTTCAGGTCGGAGCCGCGCTCAATGATAAATTCGGTGCGGCATGTGATGATACGGGTGATAATATATCGGACAAGAATCCGTATTACTGTGAACTGACGGGCTTATACTGGATGTGGAAGAATGTCAAAGCTGATTATTGCGGACTTGTGCATTACAGGAGATATTTTGCTGTGCGCGGGTGCAGGCGGCTGTTTGGCAGGAACAAATACGACGCCATAGCCGGACGCAAGGATATTGAAAAACTTCTTGCGGATTGTGATATCATTCTTCCTACCAAGAGACATTATTATATTGAGAGCCTTTATTCACATTATGCGCATACGCATTACGGGGAACATCTCGATATTACGCGCGATATCATACATGATAAGTATCCGGAATATATTGAAAGCTATGATAAGGTAATGAAACAGCGCAGCGGTCATATGTTTAATATGATGATCATGAGCCGTGACAAACTGGATGCTTATTGTATATGGCTTTTTGATATTCTTGGAGAACTTGAAAAACGTGTGGATTATAAGGGCTATGATGCTTTTCAGGCAAGGCTTTTTGGCAGAGTGAGTGAATTGCTGTTGAATGTATGGGTGGTTCACGGCGGATACCGTTACAGAACGCTTCCGACTGTCAGTACGGAACGCATGGCGTGGGGACGTAAGATCAAGTCTTTTATCACCGCCAAATTTGGTGGACGCAAATACGATAAAAGTTTCTAAAGGCTATAACAAAAAGGCCGTCCGGTGAAATTCACCGGACGGCTTATTAAATGTCTTAATATTCTTAATTAAGCCTGTGGACCTGCACTTACGAGTGCCTTACCTGCATCGTTGCCTTCGTATTTAGCGAAGTTCTTAACGAATCTTGCAGCAAGATCTTTAGCCTTAGCTTCCCACTCTGAAGCATCAGCATATGTGTCACGAGGATCAAGAATCTCTGTTGCAACAAACATTGCAATTATTGCAGGAATGTTTGTCATAAATATCTCTATATTATTCATTAATGTAGTCGTCATCTGGTTAATCAGCATCATAAGCTGTGACACGCTTCCTACTGCAAGCCATCTTAATGCAAAAAATGTTATGCACAGAAATGCCTTCAGCCTTATTTTCTTAAAATCTCCCACAATAAGAACAATATAAACCGCTGCCATTGCGATTACATATGCAGCCAGATTAGGCAGTATCTGTGGAATATAATAAAGCACCGTAAGCACTGCCAGATACAGTACTGCCGATGCAAATGCTCTTTTTTTATTAACAAAATCACTTAAAAGTCTGTACAGGAAAAATGCAGCTGCAAGCCTTACACCATTAATCATGCACTGTGAGACTATTTCATAAAATAAATCTATTTTCATTATCTACTCTCCGATTCCCCTCATCGAATATTTCATGTAACTTTCGACAAAACATTTGTAATTCTGCTTTGCCATAGTTACCTGTCCCTTTTCAAGATAAATGTGTGAAGAATCATATCGTTCCACATATTTCATATTGATAAGATATGCCCTGTGGGGACGGAAAAAGCTTTCTCCAGCCATATCCTGCAATTCAGACATTTTGCCATAGTATTCAATGTCATCTGTAGTCGTATGAATAACGATTTTGCGGTTAAATACCTCAGCATATACGATATCATCAAGGTACACTCTTGTATGTACTTTCCCATTGGTAACAGTAATGCTTGCCCGTCCGGCGTTGTCTGCTTGAAGTTCCTGGATTCTTTCTTCCGCTTTTCTTAACACAGCTTCCAGTTTTTCATCATCAACCGGCTTTACAAGATAATTAAGCGCATCTACATCAAATGCGTCATAAACATATTCCTCTGCCCCAGTCACGAATATTATCTGGACTTGAGAATCATTTTTTCTTAACTGCCTTGCCGCCTGCATGCCGTCCATGCCCGGCATCTGGATATCAAGGAGTAAAATATCCAGACGCATCGAACACAGAAGAAGGTTGTCACAGCTTGAAAATTTAACAATTCTTGCCTGTGGCATTAACCTTCTTACTTTGTTTTCAAGGATATCCCGAATTCTGCTCTCATCATCGCATATACCTACAATCATTTTCCTGCTCCCATAACTATTTCTAAATATATCGGCATAACCCTGAAGTAATTAAATGAGCATATTAAAATGTTTATAGTTCTGCTCATTTTCTATATCAGTATCTGTCAAACTCTGCTTAACGGAATTGATATCCCCGCCTGCCTGAATTGTGTCAGACATTTCATCAGCAGACTCCGCTGTCTTTTCAGCAGATTCTGCCATCTTTTCTGCAGACTCGTCAGTCTTTTCACTAAGATCATCCATAATCTCAGACAGTTCACCCTTATCTTCATCTTTTCCTGCTGCCTCATCAAGCGCATCTTTTCTTCTCTCTTCCGGAGTCTTTGGCTTGTTCTTCTCTGCAGCCTTGGCAATCTTTTCTGCTCTCTCCTGTGCCTCATCTAATACATGAAGCATTTGTGAGCTGTTGTATTCCTGCTTGGCAGCTTTAATCTCATCCTCATAAGAATGAAACATTTCCAGCTTCTTGGCAATTTCTTCAACAGTCTGTGCCTCTGTATTCTTGAGATTCTGCTTCTGTTTCTCATAGAATTCGATTTTACCGTCACGCTGTGCCTGTCTGTCCAACCGGTCTTTTGTACTCTTTAGCATTCCCTGATTTTGCAAGCCAAACATCGTTTTCCCTAATAAACTTAACGAATAATTCATGTCAAATCTCCTTCCTGGCTATACATACATGTCAATCAAACTTCTTTATCAATCTTGCCTGAAACAATAGATTCACAAGTGATTACGGATTTAGGC
>ERZ779877.490-NODE-490-length-42759-cov-5.824934_pt1 | contig 42759 bp, 36 predicted proteins | sample MGYA00511556_ERZ779877 | MGnify/ENA primary metagenome ERZ779877 (study PRJEB29588, sample SAMEA2159338) | human gut metagenome | biome: human gut; feature: human-associated habitat; material: faeces | place: Denmark | collected 2008/2010 ...
ATATAAGTATTCATATGGACGTGGTGCAAACAGAACAATTGGAAAATTATTTATTCCAGATCTTGATGAAATAAAAACTTTCCCGAAGTATAATCAACTTCCGGATATATCACAGATACCAGATTACTTTTTGAACGAGGGATATAATAAAGCGTGTTGGTATTTAGATAACATTGATAAAGATGAGTTTGAAAAGAAATATGCTAAACCTGCAATTAATAAAAGAATATCACTAAATGACAGAAAATGGGATTATTTCAAGTTAAACAAATTGTTTGATATAAAGAAAGGGAAACGATTAACAAAAGCTGATCAAACAATGGGAGATACTCCCTTTATAGGTGCTACAGCAATTAATAATGGGGTAACTGGTTATATAGGTCAAGAACCAATGCATGAAGGTAATACTATTTCATTGACGTATAACGGTTCGATTGGTGAAGCTTTTTATCAAGAAGTACCTTTTTGGGCGTCTGATGATGTAAATGTTTTATATTTAAAAGGTAGGGAATTAAATCCTCATTTAGCATTATTTTTTTGTCAAATTCTTAGATTGGAAGGCGAATTACATTCTTACGCCAGAAAATGGAATTTGGAACATATGAATGATACAAAGATTAAGCTTCCGATTGATAAAGATGGGGAGCCAGATTATGACTTTATGGAGCAATATATAAAGTCATTATCTTTTAGTGGAAATATCGGATAATCAAATAATAATATAGTTAAGGAGCATTTTAGAGTTTGAAAAAAGTCTAAGGTGCTTTTTTATCCACAAAAAAACGAAGGGAGTAAGACAAAGATTTAAAACACAGAAAATCAAAGTAACTATTAAAAACTGAGTAGGCATTAGCTAGGGCAAAGGAAAAGCTTAGCAAATGTGAACCATCAGTTTGAAACAGCGAAAGCGGAGGTAAATAAGTCATTCCCACAAGGGGCGGAGTTATCCGGAAAAATGGAGAGTCTGACAGAATGAATGCTTTACTTAGCATTAATGAAAAGTAGGAGTATGATTGGAATGGATGACGAAGCAGAACTGGAAAGAAAACTTGTAGATTGATCATCAGAACGGATTCCATAGAAGGGGAAAGATAATGATTTCTGAGGATGCTGAGTTTGATTATTGTTTTACTGTTTAGGTGGGAGGCGTTAATCAATCAACGAGAATTTGAAAAATTTCCTAATCATACGACAGCTTTGTGGCTAGTAAAAACATAAAAATTTTTAAATGGTGAAATCTTCCTTGGTATGGTATAATATATTTATTGCGCTAGGGCTGCTTTGAAGAAAGGGAAAAAGGCATTTGAGCGAAAGAAGGCGTAAGCAGAACAGACGTGATAAAAAGAGGGGTATTTTATGAAATAGAGAAAGCCAGCGAGTAGATGGTAGATACGCATTTATCAGACAGTTTTGGAAAACAGAAGATTTTTAAAGTCATATTGTAGAAAACCGAAAAGCTAAAGAAGGGACCGGCGATAGATGGATATAAGGGATTTTGGTATTTAGACAAGAAGAATATCCCGGAAGTTGCTTTACATTGGGAAAAGTACTTTGAGCGGACAAGGGCTAAACATAATGGAATTTTAAAAGAATAGTTACTAAAACCACACCACATGTTTGTGGCATACTTGTTGCAGTAATAGCGGGATAAACCATAAAACACTTTAGTATTTTATTGGACATTCTGCCATTGGAGTAATAATGAATACATATATGCATCTGGGAGCAGAAGATGCTAAGAAAGAATTTGGCAAATATACGAAGATGGCTTAAATAATTAGAAAATTGCGACAAAAAAGATAACCTAAGTGAAAAAAGTCTTTAGTAAAATGAGAAGATCGATCTGTTTTACTAAGATTTTTACTAAATCTGGATAACAGAATATGCGGATTTATGTCACGATATGCGACGAAAGTAAAGAAAATAATCTATCGTAAAAGTGAAATAAAATCAGTATTTTCAAGGAGTTTTTAAGGCATGATAAAAATATTATTTATTTGCCACGGCAACATCTGCCGTTCCCCAATGGCAGAGTTCATTTTAAAAGACAAAGTCGAAAAGCGAGGTCTCACTTCCCGTTTCGAGATCGCTTCCGCTGCCACCTCCACAGAAGAGATCTGGAACGGAAAAGGCAATCCGATCTATCCGCCGGCGCAGGCAGAATTGAGACGGCGTGGGATTGACGGGACGGCGTACACGGATTTTAGCGGCAAGCGCGCCAGGCAGGTGACCAGGGAAGACTATGAGCATTATGACTATTTACTCTGTGCAGATACTGCGAATATCCGCAATACGATCCGGATCACGGGAGCGGATACGGAGGGGAAGATCAGGCTGTTGTTAGATTACACGGACAGACCGGGCTGCTCAATCGCAGACCCTTGGTACAGCGGTAATTTTGAGGATACCTACCGGGACGTGGATGCCGGATGCGAGGGATTTCTCGCGTACTTAAAAGAAAAAGGTGCAATTTAGAGAAGATGTCAGTAATGCACCGTGCCGCACATATTTTACAAAATATTTGAAAAAATATCTTGAAAACCCCAGAATGATGTGGTATAAATGTTACAACATTAAATTGTTAAAGCATGAAAGGCTATGAAGGAGACTCTTATCTTCAGACATCGACAGGAATACAGCGTCACCGACTGAGAGCGCTGTTTGAGAGAGAAGATAACGGGAACACTCTGGAGCAGACTGGTTGAACAGGCGGTTATCCTGCGGGTAGAAGTAAGAGTGGGACGGCAGCGGTAAAGTAGGTCAGTACGTTGGTGCGCGTTAAGCACAAAGAGTGGAAGAATGATTTTTGTGAATCATTTTTCAAAGCGGGTGGTACCGCGGGAATACAAGCAGAAGTTGCAGAAGAAGATCCCGCCCCGGAAAGACAGTTTGTCTTTCCGGGGCTTTTTTGTTCTATTTAGGAAATATTGCATCAGGTTAAATGAAAAAGCAGCCGATGCACGAAAGGAATCCCGTCCCGCACCTAGATCAATCCGGCAGCACCGGACGAAAAGGAGCGTACAATATGGAATATGTAACAGGAGTGAGCAAAAAAGAAACGGTGGAAATCAGTGAAATCCTTTCCGGGGATTTCGAGGGAAAACAGGTAAAAGTAAATGGCGCCGTCCACACCATCCGCGATATGGGCGAGGTTGCATTTGTGATCCTGCGCAAGAGAGAGGGATTACTGCAGTGCGTATTTGAAGAGGGAAAAACAAAGTTCGATTTAAAAGAACTGAAGGAAGCGTCGACCATCGAGGTGGAGGGAAACGTGCGGGCAGAGCACCGCGCGCCGAACGGATTTGAGGTACGTCTGGATACAATCCGCGTGTTGTCGGAACCGGCGGAACAGCTTCCGTTTGCGATTTCCAAGTGGAAACTGCCAACGACGTTGGAGACGAATCTGGATCACCGTGCGATTGCGTTGCGCAACGTCAGAGAGCGGGCGAAGTTCCGCATCCAGGAGGGCGTGGTCAGAGGATTCCGTGATTTTCTGTACAGCGAAGGGTTTACGGAGATTCATACACCGAAGATCGGAGCGAAAAGCGCCGAGGGCGGCGCGAATTTGTTCCGGCTGGAGTATTTTCACAGACCGGCAGTGCTGCAGCAGAGCCCGCAGTTCTACAAGCAGATGATGGTGGGCGTGTTCGACCGGGTATTTGAGACCGCGCCGGTGTTCCGTGCGGAAAAGCACAATACCAAGCGTCATTTGAACGAATATACCAGCCTTGACTTTGAGATGGGATACATCGACGGATTTGAGGACATCATGGCGATGGAAACCGGATTTTTACAATATACCATGAAGCTTTTGGAGCGGGATTACGCCAAGGAATTAAAGATGCTTGGCGTGACGCTTCCGAATGTGGAGCAGATCCCAGCGGTTCGCTTTGATGAGGCGAAACAGAAAGTGGCGGAAAAATATCACCGCCAGATCAGAAATCCTTACGATCTTGAGCCGGAAGAGGAAGCGCTGATCGGACAGTATTATAAGGAAGAATGTGGTGCGGATTTTGTATTTGTGACACATTACCCGTCGAAAAAACGTCCGTTTTATGCGATGGACGATCCCGCAGATCCGACATACACGCTGAGCTTTGACCTGTTGTATCACGGACTGGAGATCACGACAGGTGGTCAGAGAATCCACGATTATCAGATGTTGCTGGATAAGATCGAGAAGCGCGGCATGACGACCGAGGGCATGGAACAGTATCTGGCGGTATTCAAATACGGCATGCCACCGCACGGCGGACTGGGAATCGGACTTGAGCGCCTGACCATGAAGCTGGTCGGCGAGGACAATGTCCGCGAGACAACCCTGTTCCCAAGGGATCTAAGCCGGTTAGAACCGTAGAAAAATAAAAAGCAACAAAGCGGCTTAAATCCCTTTTAGATTCTAAGCCGCCTGGAACCGTAGACAAGACCCAAAGAACAAAACGGCTTAAAATAACAGCAGGAAAAGGAACCACACATGAACATAGAAGAACAGATTGCAGACTACAAGCCGTACAATGAGCAGGAAGCACACGATCAGGCAGTGATGCGGCAGCTTCTTGCCACACAGCCGGATTTATTTACAAGAGAGAATCAGGTGGCGCATATGACAGCGTCATCGTGGCTGTTGAACGCCACGCACGATAAGGTGCTGATGATCTATCATAACATTTATCACTCGTGGGCGTGGACGGGCGGTCATGCGGACGGAGACAGAGACCTTCTGGCGGTTGCGAAGCGCGAGGCGATGGAGGAGACCGGTGTGACAGAGATACGGGCGATTTCGGAAGATATCTTTTCACTTGAGATTCTGACGGTCGACGGGCATGAAAAGCGTGGAGTCTACGTGCCGTCGCATCTGCATCTGAATGTGTCGTATCTTCTGGAGGCGGATGAAGAGGAAGTGCTTCGCATCAAGCCGGACGAGAACAGCGGTGTGCGGTGGTTTTTCCTGGAGGAGGCGCTCGCGGCGTGCAGTGAACCGTGGATGATTGAGAGAGTATACAAAAAGCTGAATGCAAAAGTGCGGGAGCGTTTCGGCGGGACGTACGGGATGCAGAGAGGAGAATGACAGTGAAAGATTTGGGAACAAAACGGCTTGAGACAGAGCGGCTGATTTTGAGACGTTTTACATTAGAAGATGCAGAAAAAATGTATGAGAACTGGGCGGGCGATCCTGAGGTCACAAAGTTTCTGACCTGGCCGACACACGAGAGCGCAGAGATCAGCAGACAGATATTAAAAGAGTGGGTAGCGGCCTATGACAATCCGGAGGTATACCAGTGGTGTATCGAGGAAAAGGAGAGCGGAGAGCCGGTCGGCAGTATCGCTGTCGTGAGCCGCAATGAAAAGGCACAGTCCTGCGAGATCGGTTATTGCATCAGCAGGAGCCGCTGGCACAAAGGCATTACCACGGAGGCACTTGCCGAGGTCATGCGCTATCTGTTTGAGGAGGTCGGCGTACTGCGGCTGGAGTCCAGACATGATCCGAAGAATCCGTATTCCGGAGAGGTCATGAAAAAATGCGGCATGCACTACGAGGGTACGAGAATCCGTGCAGACTGGAACAATACCGGTATCTGTGACTGCGCATTGTACGGCATGGTGACATACGTGGGTGTCGGGAATGCGGCACAGACGACAGATAGCGTGCAGTTGAATGGAACTGCAGGATGGGCAGCGGACGGTGCAGAGGCGAAAGGGGAGAAGCAGGGAGCGCAGACAGAGCGCACACCGAAGAACGTGATTTCCGATGAGACGATCGAGTACGTCGGAATCCTTGCGAAGCTGGAGCTTGACGACGAGGAAAAAGAGCGGGCGAAGAAAGATATGGGGGAGATGCTCGATTACATTGACAAACTCAATGAACTGGACACGGAGGGCGTGGAACCGATGTCGCATGTATTCCCGGTGAATAATGTATTCCGGGAGGATGTGGTGACAAATGGCGACGGAAGTGTGGACACACTTGCGAACGCTCCGGTGAAAAAAGACGGCGGCTTTAAGGTTCCGAAGACGATTTCATAGGGCAGGGCATGAGAGAGCGTGCATGCGCATGAAAGAGGGAAAGTGAGGAAAACAGATGAGTTTGATGAGTTTGACTGCCGTGGAACTCGGCAGAAAGATAAAAGAAAAAGAAGTGACCGTCGAGGAGGCAGTGACGGCGGCTTTAGATGCGATTGAGAAGCGTGAGGCACAGGTGCACAGCTTTGTGACGGTCGATAGAGAGGGTGCATTAAAGCGTGTCAAGGAAGTGCAGGCGAAGATTGATGCGGGAGAACTGACCGGACCGCTTGCGGGTGTGCCGGTAGCGATCAAGGACAACATGTGCACGAAGGGGCTGCTTACGACTTGTTCTTCCAAAATTTTATACAATTTCGTCCCGACCTACACAGCGGAGGCTGTCCTTAATCTGGAAAAGGCAGGAGCGGTCATCCTCGGCAAGACGAACATGGATGAGTTTGCCATGGGAAGCACGACCGAGACTTCGGCGTACGGCGTGACAAAAAATCCATGGAATACCGGGCATGTGCCGGGCGGTTCGTCAGGCGGTTCCTGCGCGGCGGTTGCAGCGGAAGAGTGCAGCTATGCGCTCGGTTCCGACACCGGCGGCTCGATCCGGCAGCCGAGCTCCTTCTGCGGCGTGACCGGCATCAAGCCGACTTACGGAACGGTATCCCGGTACGGACTGATTGCCTACGGCTCCTCCCTGGATCAGATCGGACCGATCGCCAAGGATGTGACCGACTGTGCAACAATTCTTGAAGTGATTGCCTCCCACGACCCGAAGGATTCTACTTCGGTAGAGCGTGAGGAGACCGATTTCACATCCGCACTTGTGGATGATGTACAGGGCATGAAGATTGGTATCCCGCGTGATTACTTCGGAGAAGGACTGGATCCGGAAGTTAGGGAAGCCGTTATGAAGGCAGCCGGAGAATTAAAGAAAAAGGGTGCTGTTGTAGAGGAGTTTGACTTGAGCCTTGTAGAATATGCGATCCCGACCTATTATACGATTGCAGCCGCAGAAGCAAGCTCGAACCTGGAACGGTTCGATGGGATTAAGTACGGCTACCGTACAGAAGACTATACAGGACTCCATAACATGTATAAGAAGACCCGTTCGGAAGGCTTTGGACCGGAAGTAAAGCGTCGTATCATGCTCGGCAGCTTTGTATTAAGCTCCGGTTATTATGATGCATACTATCTGAAAGCGCTCCGGGTTAAGGCACTCATTAAGAAGGCCTTTGACGAAGCATTTGCGAAATATGATCTGATCCTGGCCCCCTGTGCACCGACAACCGCACCGGAGCTCGGAAAGAGTCTGTCGGATCCGATTAAGATGTACTTAAGCGATATTTATACGATTTCCGTGAATCTGGCAGGGCTTCCGGGAATCAGCATTCCCTGCGGTATCGATTCAAAGGGACTTCCGATTGGCTTACAGATGATCGGAGACTGCTTTAAAGAAAAGAACCTGATCCGTGCTGCTTACGCTTATGAATGCAGCAGAGGAATGTTGGGAAAGAAGGAGGATGAGTAAATGGCGAAACAGTATGAAACCGTCATTGGTCTTGAGGTTCATGTAGAGCTTGCAACGAAGACCAAGATTTTCTGTGGCTGTTCTACCGCATTTGGTGGAGCACCGAATACTCACACCTGTCCGGTATGCACCGGTATGCCAGGTTCTTTACCCGTATTAAACAAAAAGGTGCTCGAATATGCCGTAGCGGTCGGACTTGCTACGAACTGTACGATTACCCAGTATTGTAAATTTGACCGTAAGAATTATTTTTATCCGGATAATCCGCAGAACTATCAGATTTCCCAGCTGTATCTGCCGATCTGCCGTAATGGTAAGGTAGAGATTGAAACGGGGGCAGGAAAGAAGGAAATCGGAATCCATGAGATTCATATGGAGGAGGATGCCGGAAAGCTGATCCATGATGATTGGGAGGACTGTTCGTTAGTGGATTACAACCGTTCCGGTGTACCGCTGATTGAGATCGTATCCGAGCCGGATATGCGCAGTGCAGATGAAGTGATTGCTTATCTGGAAAAGCTGCGTATGATTGCACAGTATCTGGGAGTATCCGATTGTAAGCTTCAGGAGGGTTCCATGCGTGCAGATGTGAACCTGTCCCTTCGTGAAGTGGGAGCAACGGAATTCGGTACACGTACCGAAATGAAGAACCTGAACTCCTTTAAGGCGATCCGCCGTGCAATTGAGGGAGAAACCGAGCGTCAGATGGATCTGCTGGATGCCGGGGAGAAGGTCGTGCAGGAAACCAGACGATGGGATGATAATGCCGGTGAATCCTATGCTATGCGGAGCAAAGAGGATGCACAGGATTACCGCTACTTCCCGGATCCGGACCTTGTACCGATTGTATTAAGTGACGAGTTCTTAGAGGAAATCCGCAGCAGACAGCCGGAGTTCCGTAATGAAAAGAGGATCCGTTACCGTGAAGAATTCGGTATTCCGGATTATGATATTGAGATTATTACAGGCTCCAAGAAAATGGCAGATCTGTTTGAACAGACTGTTGCTTTGGGTACACAGCCGAAGAAGGTATCCAACTGGCTGATGGGCGAAACGCTCCGCATTCTCAAGGAGAAGGAACTCGATCCGGAGGATATCCGTTTCTCGCCGGAACACCTTTCTGCATTGATTGCACTGCAGGATTCCAGAGCCATTAACGGTGCAGTTGCCAAGGAAGTCTTTGAGGTCATGTTTGAAGAAGACATGGATCCGGTTTCTTATGTGGAAGAAAAGGGATTGAAGACTGTCAATGATGAGGGGGCACTCCGCAAGACCGTGGAAGAAGTGATTGCCAATAATCCGCAGTCGGTAGAGGACTACCACAATGGTAAGGAAAAGGCAATTGGTTTCCTGGTTGGACAGACCATGAAGGCCATGAAGGGCAAATGCGATCCGGGTATGGTGAATCAGTTATTAAAGGAACTTCTATAAGCCGGTGTTTAAAATTTGTGGTAACGATTCTGCCTGATGCAGGCATTCACAGGAAGTGGTTTTGCATGCTTGTGAATAGTTACGGTTTATGGATGTTAGAAAACGATGAAAAGCACTTTCTTGTGATTATGCACAAAAAAGTGCTTTTTTCTTTGTCTTCTTTTACATCTTTTACCTTGCACTCCGAAAAAAGGTGTGATAGAATATCTTTCGGTGGCGTACATGTGTCTCTTGTACAAAGACAATCAAAGACAAGTGTACGCCAGGTGGGGACGAAAGACAGGAGAAGATATGGGAAGCAGATATTATGTTGTGAAGGAACAGGCCGTTCCGGAGGTGCTTCTTAAGGTTGTACAGGCGAAGAAGCTGATTGATTCCGGTAAGGCGGTGTCGGTGAATGAGGCTGCAGAGGCAGTCGGAATCAGCCGGAGTTCCTTTTATAAGTACAAGGAGGATATTTTCGAATTCCATGATAATGCGCAGGGAACGACGATTACGCTGACCTTCCAGATGGAGGATGAGCCTGGAATTCTCTCCGATGTGTTAAAGGTGATTGCCGAATTCGGAGCAAATATCCTGACCATTCATCAGAGTATTCCGATTAACGGCGTGGCATCCTTAAGCCTGAGTGTCCAGGTGCTTGAAACAACCAGAGACATTTCAGAGATGCTTGAAACGATGGGAAAGCACAGGGGTGTCCGGAATGTAAAGATCCTTGCACAGGAGTAAGCAGACAGATCCGGAAACGGATAGGGAAATAAAGAAGGAAAACAAAGGAGACGAAACATGATTCAGGTAGCAGTAATGGGATACGGTACCGTAGGAAGCGGTGTCGTTGAGGTAATTGAAAAGAACAAGGAAGAGATCAACAAGAAGTCAAACGAAGCTCTGAATATTAAATATATTCTGGATCTTCGGGATTTTCCGGGAGATCCGTATGAAGACAAGATTGTCCATGATGTAGAAGTGATTCTGAATGATCCTGAGGTACAGATTATCTGTGAAACCATGGGAGGCTTAAAGCCTGCTTATGAGTTTACGAAGCGTGCCCTCATGAGCGGCAAGAGTGTATGTACCTCCAATAAGGAGCTGGTAGCGACACATGGACCGGAATTGATTCAGATTGCACATGAGCATACCTGCAACTATCTGTTCGAGGCAAGTGTCGGCGGTGGCATTCCGATTATCCGTCCTTTGAATTATTCACTTACCGCAGAGAAGATTGATGCCATTTCCGGTATTTTAAATGGTACGACGAACTATATTTTAACCAAGATGGAGCGTGAAGGTGCTGCATTTGAAGAGGTATTGAAGGAAGCACAGGAAAAGGGCTATGCAGAGCGCAATCCGGAGGCTGATATCGAAGGCTATGATGCCTGCCGTAAGATCGCGATTCTCTCTTCCTTAATGTGTGGTAAGAATGTCCGTTATCAGGATATTTACACCGAAGGAATTACCAAAATTACCGCAGACGATTTTAAATATGCGAAGGTGATGGACTGCACCATTAAATTGCTTGGGCTTGCAAAGGAAGAGAATGGCGGACTTTATGCCATGGTTTCTCCGTTCCTCATTTCGAAGAGCCATCCGTTATCCATGGTAAATGATGTGTTTAATGCCGTCTGTGTGCATGGCAACATGCTTGGCGATTCCATGTATTACGGAAGAGGCGCAGGCAAGCTTCCGACAGCGAGTGCGGTTGTGTCGGATGTCGTAGACTGCGCAAGACATATTGGAAAGATCATTACCTGCTTCTGGGATGCAGAGGATGTGAAGCTGACAAATGTGGACGAAGTAGAGCGTGCTTTCTTTGTACGTGTAGAGAAAGCAAAAGAACAGGAAGCAAAAGAGACCTTTGGAGACGTGAAAGAGATTACGGCAGGAGTAGATGGAGAGTTTGCTTTTGTAACCGGACGCATGAGCGAAAAGGAATTCAATGAAAAGGCTGAAAAGGTCGGAGTGATCAGCCGGATTCGTTTTGCGTAAGCATTGAGCCATGCAGAAATCATTGTACAAAAGCCGTGTGAGCTTGCTCGCTAAGGGCTTTTGGTATAATGATTTCTATAGGGCGAAAGCCCGACATGAAATAAGTTGCCGGCTTGTCAGGCAACTTATGAATGGCAAGGCGAAATGAAATTCATGCAGAAATAGAAAAGAGGAGAATCACCATGAGTGAAAAGAAATATATTGTAGTACTGGGCGATGGCATGGCAGATGAGCCGATTGAGAGCCTTGGAGGTAAGACACCGATTGCATATGCCAGTACTCCTGCCTTGGATCGTTTAAGCAAATTATCTGAAATCGGTATGGTTCATACGATTCCTGAGGGCATGAAGCCGGGGAGCGATACCGCGAATCTTTCAGTATTGGGTTATGATCCGAAGATTTATTATTCGGGGCGTTCTCCGTTAGAGGCCTTAAGCATAGGTGTTCCGATGAAGGATACCGACATTGCACTTCGCTGCAACATTGTAACCATTTCTGAGGACGATGTTCCGTTTGAAGAGCAGAAAATCATTGACCACAGCTCCGGAGAAATCAGCACGGAAGATTGTGCGGTTTTACTAAACGAAGTAAAGAAGGAATTAGAGAACGAAACCTATCAGTTCTATGTAGGAACCAGTTATCGTCACTGCCTGATCTGGAATCAGGGCAGGGTGCTTGATTTAACCCAGCCGCATGATGTCTTAGATCAGGTGATCGGCCAGTATCTTCCGACCGATGAGCACCTTCTTTATATGATGAAGAGAAGCTATGAGATCTTAAAGGATCATCCGCTTAATGTGGAACGTAAGAAAAAGGGACTGAACCCGGCAAACTGCTGCTGGTTCTGGGGCGCAGGTACCAGACCGAGCCTTGCGCCTTTTGAAGAAAAATATGGCAAAAAGGGTATGATGATTTCTGCCGTAGACCTGTTAAAGGGAATCGCTGTCGGTGCAAAGATGGGCGTTGCCCATGTCGAGGGTGCAAACGGCGGATTAAATACCAACTATGAAGGAAAGACACAGGCTGCGATTGATGCACTGCATGATGGATATGACTTTGCCTATATCCATGTGGAAGCACCGGACGAAATGGGGCATCAGGGAAGCGTGGAGCGTAAGGTGAAGGCAATTGAATATCTCGACCAGAGAGTGATCGGACCTCTTACGCAAGAGCTGGATAAGGAGGGCGTGGACTATCGCCTTTTAGTGATGCCGGATCATCCGACCCCGATCCGTCTGCGCACTCATACCGCAGATAGTGTACCGTATCTTCTGTTTGATTCCACAAAGAAGGAAGACCATACCTGGAATTACAATGAAGAAGAAGCCGCACAGAGCGGAAACTTTGTGGCGCATGGTCATGAAATGATGAATAAATTATTAGAACAGTAGGCAGATGAGGAGAATGCAGTTATGAAAAAAGTAGTAAAATTCGGGGGAAGTTCACTGGCGAGTGCGGAGCAGTTCCGCAAGGTCGGGGACATTATCCATGCAGACAAAGAGCGTCGGTATGTTATACCTTCGGCTCCGGGAAAGCGGTTTTCAGGGGACACCAAGGTAACCGATATGCTTTATGGCTGTTATGAGCTTGCAGAGAATGACAAGGATTTTAAGAGGGAGCTTCAGGCTATTGAGGAACGCTATCAGGAGATTATGGACGGCCTTTCCCTGACACTGTCCCTAAAGGAAGAATTTAAGACTATTGCAGAGAACTTCAAAAAGAAAGCCGGAGTAAATTATGCCGCTTCCAGAGGGGAATATCTGAATAGTATTATTATGGCAGATTATCTTGGCTTTCCGTTTATTGATGCTGCAGAAGTGATTCGTTTTGATGAGAACGGTGATTTTGATTCGGAAACCACCAATGATATTTTAAAGGAACGTCTGAAGGATGTGGACAATGCGGTTATTCCGGGCTTCTATGGAGCTTATGCGGATGGAACCGTAAAGACCTTTTCCAGAGGCGGCTCCGATATTACCGGATCCATCGTGGCAAGAGCAGTCAAGGCTGATGTCTATGAGAACTGGACAGATGTTTCGGGATTTCTGATTGCAGATCCGAGAATCATTGAAAATCCGGAAAGAATTGATACCATTACCTACCGTGAACTCCGCGAGCTGTCTTACATGGGTGCAAGTGTGCTTCATGAGGATGCCATTTTCCCGGTACGCCGTGAAGGCATTCCAATCAATATCCGGAATACCAACCGTCCGCAGGATGAAGGCACCTGGATTGTGGAAAGCACCTGTCAGAAGTGCAAATATGTGGTGACCGGTATTGCCGGTAAGAAGGGCTTCTGTGCAGTAAACATTGATAAGGCAATGATGAATTCGGAGATCGGATTCGGACGTAAGGTGTTACAGGCGTTTGAAGATTATGGAATTTCCTTTGAGCATGTACCTTCGGGTATTGATACCATGACGGTATTTGTTCACCAGGATGAATTTATGGATAAGGAGCAGAAGGTTGTTTCTGCCATTCACCGTCTGGCAGATCCGGACAGCATCGATATCGAAGCAGATCTGGCATTGATTGCAGTCGTTGGACGCGGCATGAAATCCACAAGAGGAACCGCAGGAAGAATTTTCTCCGCACTGGCTCATGCGAATGTCAATGTCAAGATGATCGATCAGGGCTCCAGTGAGCTGAATATCATTATCGGTGTGGCAAATGAGGATTTTGAGACTGCCATTAAGGCGATTTATGATATCTTTGTATTGGCGAGACTGTAAGAAATATTCAGAATGGGAAATGTGTCAGATAAGCTGTGGTCTGGCTGACTGACCGGTACAAAAAATCTGCCTCTGGCCTGAATTTCGGAATTAAGAAGTTCTAACTATTTCGTTGTAGGAAACTGGTATGGAACGCGAAATAGAAGAACTTCTAAATTCCTGCATAAGGTCAGAGGCAGTGTTTTTTGTGCCTGATGGGGACGTCAGGAATTATGCACGGACTACCATAAGCTACATAAGATGGAAGCTTTTATTAATTAAAATTGACAGATTGGATGGAGAGGAGAAGGTAATGGGGAAAATGTCAGGGGATAAATATCCGGAAGACAAGAGGCTTGTTTTTGATACGATTACAGAGCAGTTTGATGAGTGGAGAGAGCGGTACTGTGAGGAATTATTTGAGTATATTCGAACTACCTGTGAATTAAAGGCAGGTAAAAAATGTCTGGAGATCGGACCGGGAACCGGACAGGCATCGGACTTTGCGATTCAGTCCGGCTGCGATTATACGGCAATTGAGCTTGGAGGGAATCTTGCCGAAGCAATGCAAAAGAAGTATGGAAATTATAAGAATTTTAAAATGATCCATGATGATTTTGAAACACATTCGTTTGCTCCGGATTATTTTGATCTGGTATATTCTGCAGCAACTATTCAGTGGATTAAAGAAGATCTTGCTTATCGTAAGTGTTATGAAATTCTGAAAAATAAAGGCTATCTTGCAATGTTCCGGATGCTGGACGATTACAAGAGTGCCAATGCTGATTTATACGATGATATACAGAAGGTATTCGATACCTGTTATGAAGTAGATATTCCTTATACCTGTAAATTCAATTATAAAAATGGGAAATCCTATGGATTTACCTATTTGGGAGAATATAAATTTTATGGAGAAAGAAGTTATACTGCACAAGGTTTCATAGAGTATATCAAAACCAATGCGGATCTGATTACAATAAAAGATTCAAGCAGGGATGCATTCTTTTCGGGAATACGGGATGCCATTATGAAACACGGAAATAAAATCGTGGTTCGGGCAACCTATGTGCTGGATTTGTACCAGAAGAATATAGATTAAAAATGTGGGAAAGGGATATAATTTTCTTAAATGAAAGTTGTATCCCTTAATTTATTACATGATTTGTTTAAAATAATTATTGATTGACAAATATACTCAATATGGGTAGTATAATATTAAATATACCCATATCGGTTACAAAATGGAGAGAAAAATGAATATTAAAGAAATGAGATATGCAACCGGAATGACACAGAAAGAATTTGCTGAACGTTTTCATATTCCCATAGGAACGCTTCGGAGATGGGAATATGGAGAAAGTACACCGGCTTCTTATATTGTGGAACTGATTGCGCATGAGCTTCCGGTAGATCGGAAAATGATGAAAACGATAGAGGATGGAAAAGGAAATACTTTTTACTATAATAAGGAAGCGGGTTACTTGGTCGATAGGAGAGGTACAAGAATCTTTGTTCAGGTTGATTTAGATGGGGTTAAAAAGCAAAATCTGATTCTTTATATAGAAGATTTATTTGAATCCTATTATGAGATTTTAAATAAATTTCATCAGGACTGCAGACTGGATAAAACAGAAGATATTATATGGAGTTGAATTTATGGCAAAGAAGATTGCAAGAGAGTATTTTTTAATGCATAAGGATATACCGGTATGTTTAATGGAAATATCAGAGGGAGGCATACTGGGAGCATATCGTAAAAATGAAGCGGCACTTTCACATTTTCCAATCGGGGGACAAATGAATGAAATGAAGTTTCATGAATGGTGGAGGGACCGGGCAATTCCGAAGACCCGTCATGGCGCCAAAAGCGCACTCCAAAGGTTAGGGTATGCATCTACAAACAGTGCGCTTGTAGATAACCTTGCACTGAGTTTATCAGACTGCTACTGGATTAAGCCACGTGGGGAGGAGTTTACATGGGCAGATGTAAATTTGTTTACGAATGATTTTGTAGATACTTTCGGGGAGTTGACACTGAATATAGAGAAAACGTTGGATCTTCGTCAGAAAACAAAATTTAATTGTGCAGCTTCGCAGGGAGAACTTCAGAAAAAATGGTGTGTGGATCATTTGGGACGCAGATATATGGTGAAGGGAAATTATGGGGAATCTTATCAACAGAGCATAAACGAATTGTTTGCGACAGAGCTTCACAGGAAACAGGAATTTCAGAATTATACGGTATATATGCCAGCCATGTTAAGCGTGGAAGGAGGAATAGAAGGATTAGGATGTCTTTCTTATGACTTTTGTTCTGAAAATCTTGAATGTATCAGTGCATGGGAATTGTTGCAATCGATAAAACTGCGTCAGAATGAATCTTTTTATTATCCGCTGAAAAGAGTGTGTTTAAATCTCGGAATTAAAGAAGAAGATTTTGATCTGTTTATGGATTATGAGATTATGACGGATTATTTACTATCAAATACAGATAGACATATGAACAATATTTCTGTGATGAGAAATCCGGACACATTAGAAATATTAGGTTTTGCGCCTATTTATGATTCGGGAAATTCCATGTTTTATAATGTGCCATATGAGCAGCTTGAGCACGTAAGGCTAAATGAAATCAAAACGCATTCTTTTATTGCCAAGGAAATTAAATTATTATCCTATGTAAAGGATCGTAGCAGGGTTAACGTTGACAAAGCGGAAATGGATTTCAAAATATATGAAAAAGATTTATATGAAAGGCACATCCGGATACCAAGATTACAGGAACTATATGAGAAGAAGCTTATGAAATTAAAGGCATTCCAGGGAGGAAAGGACATCTGGAAAACAGAAAGATATTAAAAACAGTTACCCGTGCGGAAAGGTTCCGTCAGGTAACTGTTTTAAGTTCTGACTAATATGGGGTGGCCTCATCATGTGCAAGACTGAAATCAACCGTATCATCCCACAGATAATCGAGAAACTGGAGACAGGTATCCATACGTTGTGTGGTTACGGAGATTCCGAATACCGGCACCAGATCATCGTAGGAATGGGACTCTGTGGCGAATGGGGAATCCGTCATGACGATTCCGACAGGAACCGGGTCACCCATGGTGGAAGGATCCATACGGGTAGCGGCAAGCTCATGGATTTCCTCGAGGGTCAGGTTTCCCTTGGCAGCAATGGCATCGGTATCGACGATGACATCCTCTTCCTCCTGGGCACGGACAATATCCATATCCACATAATAAAAATAAGGTTCATACTTCTCAATCTGTTCCGGAGTCAGAACCTCACGCAGATCATAGAAAATCTGGTTGACGGCATACTGGTCAAAGCACTGGGAATCGAAGATCACGGCATCGAGTTCCTTCGTCTGTACGACAGCGACGATCCGCTGCATGGTTGCCATATCAAATTCCGTAGGATTTTCATAGGTCAGTGTGGAAGTGGTATCCATGAAACAGTCATAGGTATTGGTGTCAATTCCGGCATATTCACTGAAGGTATCGGACATGACATCCGAAGACAGGGAATAGGCATTTAACATCAGACCGTAGAATGCATAGTCCTTGGTATTTACAAGGGTACGGATCGTGCAGACAATGGCAATGATGGCCACAATCGTTACAATGGTGTGTACCTTATAATATTCCCAGTAATATGCGAAGCGCTCCTTCCAGGTCATATCCTTCATTTTGCGCTGCTGTTCACGGATCTCATCAATGATTCCGCGGTATTTTCCATCTTTATTATGAGCATTTGACATAAACTTGTTCACTCCTTTTCATCTTGTACCATCTTAATCCAGATTACAGACAGAAGTCAATGTTCCTCAATATTAAATATTATTAAATTTGTGTAAACAGTCAACCAATCCGTACAATCCGGCAGCTTATGAATGGCATGGCTGACCTGTTGTGTGAGCTTGCTCACAAAGGACATCCTGAAAGAGAAAATGATCTCTTGCAAGTTTTATGAAAATATACTATCATTGTAACTATTCAGAGTCACGTTTGCAGAATTGTTTTTTTGAAGCGTTTTTTGTTCATGTGTTGAACAGCTGCGTCAAATGTGCATAATGCAGGTATCTGGTGGCTGTGCTGCCATAATCTGCATGGCTCTGAAGTATTACAAACAGTGAATGAAAAATCCGGAGGCGTGGAAATGAACGATACCTATGTAGAATGGATGGTTAAAAGAAAGACATCTGTTGCAATGAAATTTTTAAAAATGCTGTTGATTATTCTTACGGTGATGATTGGTCTGCTTGCCATGGTTGCTTTTAATATGGTGCTTTTTATTGTGGCAATTGTGATTGGAGTGGGAGCTTATTTTGTTTCCATGAATTCCGAGGTGGAATATGAATATCTCTATGTGGATAAGGAACTGACGGTGGACAAGGTGCTTGCAAAGAGCAGACGTAAGAGAGTAGCAACCTTCGATATGGGCAAAATGGAAGTCATGGCGCCTATTAAATCTTATCATCTGGATAACTATAAGAACCGTCAGGATAAGGCCGTGGATTACAGCAGCGGTGAGGAGCAGCAGCCGGATCACCGTTATGTCTTCTATTATGATGGAAAGCAGAAGGTGATTTTCGAGCCGAATCAGGAAATGGTTAAGGCGATTCAATTCATAGCACCCCGTAAGGTGTTTATGGATTAAATATAAACGCAAGTAATTTATAGGAACACAAATTGTAACTGTGAGGGTACTCAATAGTTACCACAAATTTACAAACTAGGAGGAGAGAAAATGGGTCAGATTATTGGCGAAGGTATTACCTTTGATGATGTGCTTCTGGTTCCTGCCTATTCACAGGTGGTTCCCAATGAAGTCGATTTGACAACATGGCTGACAAAGAAGATTAAGCTGAATATTCCGATGATGAGTGCCGGCATGGATACGGTAACGGAGCATCGCATGGCAATTGCCATGGCAAGACAGGGTGGTATTGGTATCATCCACAAGAATATGTCAATCGAAGCACAGGCAGAGGAAGTAGATAAGGTGAAGAGATCCGAGAATGGAGTCATCACAGATCCGTTTTCCCTGTCCCCGGAGCATACACTGGCAGATGCGGATGCGTTAATGGCGAAGTTCCGTATATCCGGTGTTCCGATTACCGAGGGACGTAAGCTGGTCGGTATTATTACGAACCGTGATCTGAAGTTTGAAACAGACTTTACGAAGAAGATCAAAGAGTCCATGACATCCGAGGGACTGATTACCGCACCGGAAGGAATTACTCTTGAAGAGGCAAAAAAGATTCTTGCCAAAGCACGTAAGGAAAAGCTTCCGATCGTGGACGCAGATTTTAATTTAAAGGGACTTATTACTATTAAGGATATTGAGAAGACCATCAAGTATCCGTTATCTGCAAAGGACGATCAGGGACGTCTTCTTTGTGGTGCAGCCGTTGGTATTACAGCCAATGTCTTAGACCGTGTCAGCGAGCTTGTGAAGGCTAAGGTGGATGTAGTTGTTTTGGACTGTGCACATGGTCATTCCGAGAATGTATTACGTTGTGTACGCATGATTAAGGAAGCTTATCCTGATGTACAGGTTATTGCAGGCAATGTGGCAACCGGTGAAGGAACCAGAGCATTGATTGAAGCCGGTGCAGATGCCGTTAAGGTTGGTATCGGTCCCGGATCTATCTGTACAACACGTATTGTCGCAGGTATTGGTGTACCGCAGATTTCTGCCATTATGGATGCTTATGCAGTTGCCAAGGAATACGATATTCCGATCATTGCAGATGGTGGTATCAAGTATTCCGGAGACATGACCAAGGCAATTGCTGCAGGTGGAAATGTATGTATGATGGGAAGTATATTCGCAGGATGCGATGAAAGCCCCGGAACCTTTGAATTATATCAGGGACGTAAATACAAGGTATATCGTGGTATGGGATCCATTGCGGCTATGGAGAATGGCAGTAAGGACCGCTATTTCCAGGAAAATGCCAGGAAGCTTGTGCCGGAAGGTGTAGAAGGACGTGTTGCTTATAAGGGAACCGTAGAGGATACGGTATTCCAGCTTATGGGTGGACTTCGTTCCGGTATGGGATACTGTGGAACCAGAACCATTGAGGAGCTTAAGGAGAATGGCAGATTCGTGAAGATTTCTGCGGCATCCCTGAAGGAAAGCCATCCTCATGACATTCATATTACGAAAGAAGCACCGAACTATAGCGTTGATGAATAAAATAGAACTATACTATCCCAGAGCTTTATGGGAAAGCAGGGGGTTCTTTAGCAGTGAGTGATTATGATGAGAAGAGTTTAGGCCAGGATGCAGCAGCCATTGTGCAGTCTTTTATAGATGAAAAACTACTGGAAAAATGGCAGAAGCATTTCAGCAGTGTGGCGAATGTTTTTCTGCGCTGCCTGGATGGCAAAGGAGTTCCGCTTACCTCCTTCAGCGGGAGGGCGGATGAAACCGCAATAATTGAACAGATGATTGATGCGGAGCAGTATCAGGATATGCTGCTCCGCGTATCTGAAAGTACATTAGAAGACCAGGCGATTGAGACAACGGCGTATCCCAATCTGCGGGTGGCAGTTATTTCTGCCAAACTCCAGGGGAAACCAGTCTTAAATTGGCTGGCTTATGGTGTGCTGTTAGACGGATACGATACCGGAGATTATGAAAATTCTCCACTTGAAGGATTTCAGACGATGCTTACCGAGTCACAGTTCATCCATGTAGTGGATGCACTGCGTGACTTTACCAATGCCCTGCTTGGATACCGGATGTCGATTGTGACGGCACAGGCAGAATGCCGCAGAAGCCGCAGTTCGGAAAAGGAGATGAGTGTGAGTCTTCACAGGACGGAGGCACTTACCGATGTGGTACAGCTGCTGGAAAGTGAAGATGCCATTGAAACGGTGATTACGAATCTTCTTGAGATTGTATCACGGTTTTTACGCATTTCCGGAGGGGCTGTGTATAAGATGAAAGAGGATCCGGATGGCATAGAGGTTGTTGCATTCTGGAGCAAAGAAAACAGTGCCCTTCAGTTTCCACAGGATGAAAGCTTTGAAATGCCGGCAATTTTAAAAACAGACAAAACAGTTGTGTTGTCTGGAAGTTCCCTTGCAAGTGTACAGGAACGGAAGGAAATGGAAGCCATCGGACTTAAGGCGGTCATAGTGATTCCGGTTATGGTTAATCATACAAAAGGTATGTATGTATGTTTCGGGGATCGCAGCGGCAGCCGGGTATGGCAGATCGAGGAAGTGAAATTCATCAATGATTCGGTGAAAATTCTGCAGAGTATTCTGACACGCCGGATTCAGAAGAATTCACTGGCAAGCTCGTATGCATCGCTCGAAAGAATTCTCGATAATGTCGGAAGCGCTGTTTATGTCCGGGATCTCCATACGGGTAAGATCTTATTTGCCAACAACAATATGCGGCGTACCTTTGAACTGGAATTAAAGAGACAGATGATCCGGGATATTTTTGAACACAGTATCGAAAATGACAAAGGGGTCTGTGAGATTTACTATACCAAAAGAGACCGCTGGTATGATCTGTACTATACCAAAATGCCGTGGGTAGACGGAAGTCCGGTGCTTTTGTGTGCACTTTATGATATTACCGATAAGAAAATTTATCAGAGAAAGATCGAGCAGCAGGCCTATACCGATTTCCTTACCGGATTGTATAACCGGATGTGCTGTGAGCGCGATCTTGCAAAGTTTGTGGATCTTGCGAAAAAAACGAAGGATAAGGGATTACTGCTGTATATTGATCTGGACGATTTTAAGCATATCAATGACGGACTCGGACATCAGTATGGCGATGTCCTGTTAAAAGCAATTTCCCACAGCCTTCAGCGGATTGAAGGAATTGAGGACACCTGTTACCGCATGGGAGGGGATGAGTTCGTAATTATCCTCTCACCGGCAGTTTATGAGAAACGGGAACAGATTATTACCAATATTAAAGATATTTTCTTAAAGCCGTGGTTTCTGCGGGACTCCGATTATTACTGTACGATGAGTATGGGTATTGTGGAATTCCCCGGAGAGGATGCCAACGTGCATGATCTCATTAAGATGGCAGACATTGCCATGTATGAGGCCAAGAAGGGCGGTAAGAACCGGATCACTTATTATGAGGATTGTTTTGCTGCAAGCTCCGGTAAGCGCCTTGATATGGAAAAGAACATGCGTGAGGCAACGGCGGACAGTTTTAAGGAATTTGAGGTGTATTTTCAGCCGATTGTGGATATTACAAAGGAAGGCTGTCCATGTACCGGAGCAGAGGCGTTAATCCGCTGGAACTGCACAGAGCTTGGCTTTATTCCACCTTCAGAGTTTATTCCGCTTGCAGAGTATCTGGGACTGATTAATCCGATTGGCAATTATGTGTTATATGAGTCCTGTAAGATCTGCCATACCTGGAATATGCATGGCTATCCGAACTACCGTGTAAATGTGAATCTTTCTGTAGTACAGCTCCTGCAGACGGATATTGTAGAGATCGTGCAGAATGCATTAAAGGATACCGGACTTTCTCCGCGCAACCTGACACTGGAGGTGACAGAGAGTCTTGCCATTGACGATATGAACCGTATGAAGAAGATCCTGGCAAAAATCAAGGATCTTGGTGTGAGGATTGCACTGGATGACTTTGGAACAGGATATTCATCCTTAAACCATATCCGGGAGATTCCGTTTGATGTCATCAAGGTGGATCAGAGCTTTATCAAGGATCTGGATCGGGATTCTTATGCCAAGTCCTTTGTACGGATGGTAGGAGAGCTTGCCGAGGCACTTGGGGTAAATCTTTGTGTGGAAGGCGTGGAAACGAAGGTACAGTTTGATATTTTAAAGAATATGTGTGTAGATCTGGTGCAGGGCTATTATTTTGACCGTCCGATGCCAAGAAAGCAGTTTGAAGAAAAATATCTGCCTGAAATGACTTCGTAAGAGAGGACATGGCAGTTAAGGATCGATGAGGAGGAAAAAGAATGGAATCCAGGAATTTTATTGAACAGATCATTGACAAAGATTTAGCGGAAGGCGTATACGATACTGTACACACCAGATTTCCACCGGAACCGAACGGATATCTTCATATCGGACACGCAAAGAGTATCTTATTAAACTACGGTCTGGCACAGGAATATGGCGGTAAGTTTAATATGCGGTTTGATGATACCAATCCGACCAAAGAAAAATCAGAGTTTGTGGACTCCATTCTTGCAGATATCAGGTGGCTTGGTGCAGACTGGGAGGATCGTCTGTTCTTTGCATCCAACTACTTTGACCAGATGTATGAGGGAGCCGTAAAGCTGATCAGGAAGGGAAAGGCTTATGTGTCCGATCTGACCGCAGACGAAATGAGAGAATACCGTGGAACACTGACAGAACCCGGTAAAGAAGATCCCAGCCGGAACCGCAGCGTGGAGGAGAACCTTACTTTATTTGAGAAGATGAAGAACGGCGAATATGCCGATGGTGAGAAAACCCTTCGGGCGAAGATTGATATGGCATCTCCCAATATGAATATGAGAGATCCGATCATCTACCGTGTGGCTCACATGACCCATCATAACACCGGAGACCGCTGGTGTATTTATCCCATGTACGATTTTGCACATCCGATTGAGGATGCCATTGAGGGAATTACCCATTCTATCTGTACGCTGGAATTTGAGGATCACAGACCGTTGTATGACTGGGTGGTGCGTGAACTGGAATACCCTCATCCGCCCAAGCAGATTGAATTTGCAAAGATGTATCTGACGAACGTGGTTACCGGGAAGCGTTATATTAAGAAGCTGGTAGAGGAGGGGATTGTAGACGGATGGGATGACCCGAGACTGGTATCCATCGCAGCCCTTCGCCGCAGAGGCTTTACACCGGAATCCATTAAGCGTTTTGTTGAGCTGTGTGGTGTTTCCAAGGCAAATGCTTCCGCAGACTATGCGATGCTGGAGTACTGTATCCGTGAGGATCTGAAATTAAAGCGTCCCCGTATGATGGCCGTCCTGGATCCGGTAAAGCTTGTTATTGATAACTATCCGGAGGATCAGACCGAATGGATTGAAATTACAAACAACCTTGAAAACGAATCCCTGGGAAGCCGTAAGGTACCTTTTGGAAGGGAATTATACATTGAACGTGAGGATTTCATGGAAGAACCGCCAAAGAAATATTTCCGGCTTTTCCCGGGAAATGAAGTACGTCTGATGAATGCCTACTTTGTAACCTGTACCGGCTGTGTGAAGGATGCAGATGGCAATGTGACTGAAGTACATTGTACCTATGATCCGGCGACCAGGGGTGGCAATGCGGACCGTAAGGTTAAGGGAACGATTCACTGGGTATCTGCAAAGGAGGCAGTGAAGGCTGTTGTACGTTTATATGAGAATATCATTGACGAGGAAAAGGGTGTATACAATGAGGAGGATGGAAGTCTGAATCTTAATCCCAATTCCCTTACCACTTTAGAGAATTGTTATGTAGAGCCGGCACTTGCAGATGCGAAGGCATATGAAAGCTTTCAGTTCGTAAGACAGGGCTTCTTCTGCGTGGACTATAAGGATTCTAAGGATGGAAAGCCGGTATTTAACCGGGTAGTTTCATTAAAGAGTTCTTATGTTTTACCTAAAGCATAAATAAATAGAAGATAAGATATTATTATTCCGTATAGAGAATAATTACTGAGAGAAAGTGAGCAGATTATGGCAGGATTATTGGAAGGATTAGAGAAGCTTGGATTAAAAAATCTGGACAATCTCAACTTGTACGAAGAAGAGAAAGAAAAAGAACAGGAAGTAAAAAGGGAAGAGGTAAAAGTAAAAGAGGAAGAGGTACCGCAGGATAAAGAAAAGGATTATCTGTTTTCCAAAACCTACGACTGTCCGGTATGTGGAGAAAAATTTAAGGATATTACCGTAAAAGCCAATCGTGCCAGACTGGTTCATATGGATCGGGATTTAAGACCGGTTCACGATGAAATTGAACCGTTAAAGTATGAAGCAATTGTATGTCCGAAGTGTGGATATGCAGCATTGGGCAGATATTTCGGAACACTGGCTCCCTCGCAGGCCAAAGCAATTCGCGAGAATATTTCAAGCTCTTATCATGGGAACACAGAAGAAAAGGAAACCTATACTCTGGAAGAGGCGCTCGAACGTAATAAGATGTGTCTTTTAAATGCCATTGTAAAGCATGCAAAGGCAAGCGAAAAGGCTTATATCTGTCTGAAATGCGGCTGGCTGGTACGCTGTATGCGGGAAGAACTTTTAAAGGAAGCACCGGAGGATACGGAAAGGCTGAAGGAGCTTAAGGAGCAGGAGCTGGAATATTTAAAAAATGCCTATGAAGGATTTGTAAATGCCAGAATGACCGAGAGCAGCTATCCGATGTGTGGTATGGATGAAATGACGGTGGATTATCTGGTGGCAGCACTTGCCATGGATATCGGCCAGTATGATGTTGCAACAAAGATGATTGCAGCGATCCTGACCTCTACCTCGGCGACACCGCGAATCAAGGACAAGGCAAGAGATATGAAGGATGAACTGATTGCACTTATCAGGGAAAAGACTGCAAAGTAGCAACGGACAGGAAATAAGACAGAAAAGACAGACAACTGAAAGCAGGAAATATAAGCAAAAAATAAAAACAAAAGCTGTGTGGACGATAGCCACGCAGCTTTTTAAATGCTCACTGTTTATTTGTTAATGTCAGGAAAAGAATCTTACATTCATTCCTATTCCAGAGGAAATTCTTCAGTAACAGAAGCGGTGTTTTCTTTAACCGGTTCTTCTGCCGGAGCTTCGGGAGTGGAAGATTCTTTCGTTGTGGGAGCAGCTTCTTCAGAAATAGTTTCCTTAGTGGCTTCAGCAGCCGGTGTTTCAGTTTCAGTCTCTTCCGCAGGAGCTTCTTTAGCTGCCGGTTTTTCTACAGCCTCCACAGGCTTTGCCTCGGACTTTTCAGCGGATTCCAATACGGTTTCCTTCACCTTCTGGACAGAGTCGGTAATGACTTCCTTTGCCTTCTGGAAAGCTTCGGTTGCAAAGGCTTCTGCCTTATCAAGATTCAGGGAAACATAGGAACGCTCCTTTGAAGGAGCAGGTTCTTCATCAAGATCCTCACTGAAATCATCAGGATCGTCCTCTTCCTCCTTACCGGAAAGAACCGTTGCTTTATCCTTCTTCTGCAGATACTGATAAACACCATAGGCAGCGGCACCTGCTACAGCAGAAAACAATAAAAACTTACCAAATTTCTTGGACATATACGTACTCCTTTCTGTAACAAACCGTAACTGTGAAGGTACTGAATCGTTACAACGTCTTTAATATGATCTGATACGTATATCTTAATACTATTTTGGAAAAAAGAAAAGAAAATTATACGAAAGAGTTTCAAAAAAATCTATAAATTTTTCAGCCGGATTTCCGGGATTGTTACCTTCGGTCATCTTGAATCAGGGACAAAAATATGTTATATTTTTCTTCGACCAGGAAAGTCAATTGGAAGGGATACCGGGGTATGAATGAGAAGTTTTTTGATTTAAAAAAGGAGAAGCAGGATCGTATGATCAATGCTTCCTTAAAGGTGTTTGCCATGAACGGTTATGCACATGCAAGTACGGACGATATTGTCCGTGAGGCCGGAATCAGTAAGGGGTTACTGTTTCATTATTTTGTAAGCAAGCTGGGACTGTATTCGTTTATTTACGATTACAGTATCCGTTATGTGATTTTGGAATTGACGACAGGAGTGGATAAGGAAGAGACGGATTATTTCCGGCTGGTTGGGCAGATCAGGGAAGCAGAGCTTCAGGTTATGCGCAATTATCCGTGTATGATGCTGTTTTTGAATAACAGCAGACTGGAAAACGTCAGTGAGGTATTGCTCGAGACAGAGGATAAGCGGAATATTTTAAGTGAGAAGTATGCGCAGATTTTAAGTCAGGCGACAGGGGAAGAGCTGGATGAACGTTTAAGCCGGGAGCAGCTTTCGGAAATGATCCGTTTCACAACAGAAGGACTGATGCGCAGGCATTTTTATGAGGGATCCTTCCAGCCGGAGCTTTATCATCAGGAATTAAAGCAATATCTGGGCACCATGCGTCTGTTAGGAACTAAAAAACCGGAGGTTTTGTCATGAAAGAAAAAATATATACAATACCGTTAAACGATGCGGTCAATGCGGATGATGAATGTCCGTTCTGCTTTATTGAACGGGTAGTGGAGCAGGATTTACTGGATTTTGTATTAGGATCGGGATCCTCATATATGGAAAGTGATGTGCGGGAGATTACGGATCGTACCGGGTTTTGCCGGATGCACTTTAAGAAGATGTTTGACTATGGAAATACGCTCGGAAACGGATGGATTTTAAAGACTCATTATAAAAAGATGAATCAGGAGCTGCAGGAGCAGTTTAATAAGTTTACGCCGGGTAAGTCCGGATTTATGGCGAGAATGAAGAAGCCTGCGGACACCACCAGCTCCATCGGGGCGTGGGTGCGTGAGAAGGAGAAGTCCTGCTATATCTGCCGGCAGGCAGCTGACACGTATGAACGGTATCTGGATACATTCTTTTATCTTTATACAAAGGATACGGCATTTAAGGATAAGGTATTAAACGGCAAAGGCTTCTGCCTGCCGCACTTCGGGGATCTGTGTGACGGAGCACAGAGCCGTCTGAACGATAAGGAAAAGGCAGAGTTTTATCCGGCAATGTTTCAATTGATGAAGACCAATATGGAACGCCTGCAGGAGGATGTTTCGTGGCTTGTCGAAAAATTTGATTACCGCAACAAGGATGCAGACTGGAAGAATTCCAGGGATGCCATCCAGCGCGGCATGCAGAAATTAAAGGGTGGATATCCTGCAGATCCTGTTTATAAACAAAGTAAATAAAGTTTTGAAAAAGTATGTATATTCCCGGCATGATCCCATATCCTATAGTCAAAAAAGGAGAGGAATCATGTCAGAGGAATATAAAGAATATGTCAGAAAAATCACACCCACCTATCAGCTCTGGAAGCAGATGGTGAAGGCCTTTTTCGTGGGAGGACTGATCTGCGTACTGGGACAGCTTGTTACGAATGTGGCAATACAGGAGCTTGGTATGGATGAGCAGCAGGCAGGAGGCTTCTGTTCTCTTGCATTGATTGCATTAAGCGTACTTCTGACCGGCTTTCATGTATATTCGAAGCTTGTGACCTTTGCGGGAGCAGGAGCCCTTGTTCCGATTACCGGGTTTGCCAATTCCGTAGCAGCTCCGGCCATTGAGTTTAAGAAGGAAGGCTGGGTGTTTGGCGTGGGCTGTAAGATTTTTACGATTGCAGGTCCGGTCATTCTGTATGGAATTTTCACAAGCTGGGTGCTGGGGATTATTTACTGGATCCGGGGCATTCTGTTCTGAGAACGTATTTCAGGAGCCTCATGAAATGATATTAATTGGATTATAATTGTTCAGTACCTTTACAGTTACGATAATGGATAGAGAGAAGGCAAAAGATGATCAGCTTTGCTAGTTTGGAATTTATGTTCCGGTTTTTACCGGTCTTTTTGATTGTATATTATGCATTTCCCGCAAAACACAGAAACACGATATTGCTGATTGGCAGTATTGTGTTTTATGCCATGGGAGAACCTGTTTTTATCCTGTTACTTATTTTTCTAACATGGCTTAATTACTTTATCGGGAAGCAGATGCGGAACCAGCGGTGCGGGTATGAAATCCGGAAATGGCATAAAATAGCCAGAAGACGGTATCTGACCGGCATCGTGTGTGTGGATGTGGCAGTGCTCATCGCGTTTAAGGCACTTGGGGTATTTGTGTCGGGCTCGCTGCTGCCGCTTGGAATCAGCTTTTATCTCTTTAAGATGATTTCCTATCAGGCAGATCTGTATCGGGGAGAGATTGCAGATTCCCCGGGCTTTATGGATACAGCCCTGTATTTTATGGTATTTCCGCAGATTGCACAGGGACCGATCATGCGCTATGAGGAAGGACGGACCTATGCCTTGCGGTATTATTCCCTGGAAGGATTTGAGGACGGATTACAGTATTTTGTGATCGGGCTTTCCATGAAGGTTCTGCTTGCAGACCGCCTTGCAATTCTCTGGAAGGATCTGCAGATGATTGGTTACCAGAGTATTTCCACACCGCTTGCCTGGCTTGGTGCAGTAGGCTATTCCCTGCAGCTTTATTTTGATTTCTGGGGCTATTCCCTGATGGCATCCGGTTTAATGGTGATGCTTGGCTTTGATTTTATTGAGAACTTCCACCATCCTTATGCGTCCAAAAGCATCTCGGAGTTTTACCGCAGATGGCATATGACACTTGGAAGCTGGTTCCGGGATTATGTATATTTCCCGATGGGAGGAAGCCGCTGCGGCAAAGGGAAGATGGTTTTTAATCTTGTGGTTGTCTGGCTTCTTACAGGATTGTGGCATGGTGAAGGCGTGAATTTCCTGCTTTGGGGAGCAATTCTTGGACTGCTTATTATTATGGAAAAATTGTGGTATGGAAAATATTTGCAGAAGCTTCCGGTACTGGGACATATCTATCTTGTGATCCTCATTCCGTTAAGCTGGGTAGTATTTGCAATTACAGATCCGGGGCAGCTTGGAACATACTTTTGCAGACTGTTCCCGCTTTTGGGAAACGGTGGCGTTGCAGTCAACGCACAGGATATTGTGAAATACCTGCAAGGCTACGGTGGTCTTCTGGCAATAGGAATTGTGCTTTGTATTCCGGCAGTGTTTGATTTTTACGAAAAGCATAAAAAGAATCCGGTAGTAATTCTGATGCTATTTGTGCTGTTCTGGATCAGCATTTATTTTGTTTCAAGTACGGCAGGAAATCCGTTTATGTACCTGAATTTCTAGTATAACAGTTTCTAAATAACTATACCATTCACGTAGAATATTTTTCTGAGAGTGCAGGATAAAAAACGTAGGCGTAGCGGGCTACGCTGAGGATTTTTATCCTGTGCTATCGGGAAAATAGGCAAGTGATATGGGGTAGTTAATTTAAAACTGTTATACTAATACTTTCTGAGAAAGGTCGTATTGCGATGAAGAATTTTTTGAAAAACTGTCCGCTCCTTGCAGGAATCCTGCTTGGAACTGCGCTGCTGACGATTGTGGCATTGTGCGGATTTCATAATATTTATGCAACCCAGGAATATGATCCCTTAAAGCAGCCGCTGTTAGCCGTGGTGTTTACGGGAATCAACGATGAGGTTTATCCATGGGATTTTTTTGATGAAGCAAAGAAAGCAGAGATCCTTGCAAGAAAACAGAAGATTGATGAGTTGAAAGAGGGCTCGCAGGAAGAGACGCAGGAACCGGGAGAGGCAGCTGGCGAAAGTGAAGAAGCGCAGAACGTAGAAATGCAGAACACAGAAACGCAGAACGCGGAAACGCAGAATGCAGAAACGGAGACAGGGGAGCAGCAGGATCAGGAAGGACAGATGAGTGATGCTTCCGGAAATTCTAAAGGACCGGAGGGCAATACCGATGTGTCCGGGAACTCTTTACAGGAAGCAGGAGAAGAAACCGTTTCCGGTAATGACCTGAAAGAACCATTGGAGCGCCTTAAGCCGCTTAGGGAGAGTACCTACGACGAATATATCAATCATATTTCAGCGGATATTTATGGGGACGCAGGGGTACAGCGTGCGGCAGCCTATGATTTTAAGAAGGTTGACGAAAGCTACTTTGACGATGCACTGTTTATCGGGGATTCAAGAACGGTAGGGTTATATGACTATACGGATCTTCCGGAGCATGCGGACTTCCTGTGTGAGACTTCTCTTACGATCTATAAGGTGATGGGGGAGAACTTCAAAGGAAAAGGCACCGTGGAGGAAGTACTTGCTGCAAAGAACTATGGCAAGATTTACATTATGATGGGAATCAATGAGTTAGGGCGTGGAACCACCGAGGATTTCATGCAAAAGTATACGGAGGTCGTGGATACCCTTCATGAGCTTGCCCCGGAAGCTAAGATCATTATTGAAGCCAATATGAGAGTGTCCGGGAAGAAAAGCAGCTCAGATGCGATCTTTAATAACAGTAACATCAACGCAAGAAACAATGCGATTGCAACGCTTGCGGATAACGAAACCTTCTTTTACATTGATATGAATGAAGTAGTCTGCGATGAAAACGGAGATCTGAACGCAGAATATACGCACGACCAGATCCATCTTCTTGGCAAATACAACGAGCTTTGGAAGCAATTTCTGATGGAACACGGAGTATAGGCAGATGAAACGAAAAGAATTTAAGCCGGACCGGGTGCTGTCTTATTTTACGGCAGAATGGCCGGTGCTGCTCATTGTTACCATATCGGGCCTGATCTATAATGTGGGGCTTTTGGCAGGTCCGTATTTTGAAGGACAGATGACGGGGTGTCTCATTGATATTCTGAATGGAAAAGCAGCATTCCGGGATATGCTCTGTCTGGTACTGATCTATGTTGTGACAATTGCGGTTGTACAGATCTCACGTTATGCCAAGAGATTTTATGTGCGGCGGTTTGCCAACAATGTAAACCGGAGAATGAAGCAGATTCTTTATGGAACGCTGGTTCGCAAAAGCCGGGCGCAGCTTCAGGAAGAGGGTGTCGGCAATGTGATGACAAAGGCGATCCTCGATGTGGATGACTGCGTGGAGGGCATGCGGAAATTTACCACGGAGATCTTTGATACCGGAGTGGCACTGCTTGCCTATTCCTGCATGCTGTTATGGTATGACTGGCGGCTTGCACTGTTATGCATGATCTTCCCTCCGGTGTCCTATTATCTGGCAGAAAAGATGAAGGTTCTGATCCAGAGAAGCGGGGCGGCTTTTAAGGAGCAGTCCGGACGGTTAAGTACGGCAACGCTTGACCGGGTGTCAAATGCAATCACCTATCGGGTTTTCGGATGTGAAAAGGAGCGATGGAGCGCTTACGAGGAGAACCTGACTGCATATGAGAAGGCGGCGGTAAAAGCAAATATCTGGAATGCCGTACTGCCTCCCGTATACCGGGTGACGGCAATGACAGGTGTCCTTTTTATTTTATATTTCGGTGGAAGAAATGTATTGGGCATTGGCTGGACCACATTTGACATTGCGATGTTTACCACCTTTCTGTCCTGTTTTACCAGGCTTTCCACGAAGGCATCGGGTGCAGCGAAGCTTTTCAATGCGGTACATAAGGCACAGGTTTCCTGGAAGAGAATCTGTCCGCTTTTGAAAATGCCGGAAGAGAGCAGGGCGCAGGAGCCTGCACAGATCCGTCAAATGCAGGTAGAGCATCTGCGGTTTGCCTATCCACAGGCAAAGGAGATCATCCATGACCTTTCCTTTACGGCTCATGCAGGAGAGATCATCGGCATTACAGGACCGGTAGCCTGTGGAAAATCAACCCTGGGTAAAGTCTTCTTATGTGAATATCCATATGAAGGAAGCATCCGGTTCGATGACGTGGAATTAGCGGGTATGGAGCCTTCAAAGCGCGCAGCGATAGTAGGCTATCTGGGACATGATCCCGAACTGATGAATGATACACTCGAAAACAATATCCTGATGGGGGATGTGGGCGATGCCGGAGAGTACTTAAGACAGGTGTGCCTGAAGGAAGAAGCCGATGCCATGGAGGACGGATTACAGACGAAGATCGGAAGCAGCGGCGTAAGACTTTCCGGCGGTCAGGCACAGAGACTATCTCTTGCAAGAACCTTATGCCACAAACGCCCGCTGCTGATTCTGGATGATCCGTTTTCTGCACTGGACCGGAAGACCGAGCAGGAGATCTTTAAGAATCTGCAGAAGGAAACAGAGAACGGTATAGTACTGCTGATTTCACACCGGCTGTACCTGTTTCCGAAGCTGTCGAAGGTCATCTGGATGGAACAGGGGAACACGGTTGTCGCACCCCATGAGGAATTACTGAAAGTAGTCCCGGAGTACCGGAGCTTGTTTGAGGATCAGGAAGGGGCAAAGGATGAAGTGTAAGAAAAGCGTTTCCGGAATGATTTTACTGGTGATGCGAAAGCACCTGCTTCTGGTGATGGGAATTGCAGGTTCTGTCTGTGGAGCAATTCTGTTATCTCTTGTACCGCCCATGATTCTGGCACGGATCATTGATGGACTGACGACAAAGAGGATGGCAGGCTTTGGATGGATTATGGCCTATTTTGGTCTGCTGGCTTTAACCGGTCTTATGGAATCGGCAAGAGAAGGACTGCTGATTATATTCGGTCAGAAAATGACACACACCCTGCGCAGCGGCCTGATGGAAAAGCTCGTACATTTAAAGGCAGATGACTTAAGCAGACAGGAGCCGGGTTCGGTGGTATCGCGGTTTGTCGGTGATGTGGATACGGTCGAGAACCTGTTTACCTCAGGAATTGTCAGTATGTTTGCCGATGTCTGCAGGATTGTAAGCATCCTTGTGGTGATCTGGTTTAAGAATCGCGGATTATCGATGATTTTACTGATTCTGTTACCGTTCCTGCTTGTGTTTACCCGTTATGTGCAGAAGAATATGCTGATTTCGCAGTTACAGAACCGGAAAGCGGTCAGCCGTGCATCGGGACACGTCCCGGAAACCCTGTGCAATATCCGTACCATTCACTGTCTTTCCAAGGAAAGCTATATGGAACGGAAATATGACGAATATATCGGGGACAGCTATCGTGCCATGGAGAGAACCAACTTTTATGATGCGGTGTATTCTCCGGTGGTTCTGATTCTGAATGCGATCGTTGTTGCCTGTGTCATGCTGCTTTCGGCATCTGGAAGTCCGCGCGTGCTTACGTTATTTGGAATGTCAGCCGGTACAGCGGTAGCAGTCATGAATTATATTTCACAGATTTTCACACCGGTAGAAAGCCTTGGCATGGAGATCCAGACGATCCAGTCCGCGGTTGCCGGCATCCGCAGAATCGATGAATTCTTTTCCTTGGAGGAGCTTCCGGAAAGAGAGGAACTTCTGGAAAGGGAGGAGCTTCCGGAAAAAGAAGAACTTCCGGCAATAGAGGAGCTTTCGGAAAAAGAGGAACTTCCGAAAAGTGAGGAGCTTTCGGGAACAGAAGAACTTCTGGAAAGAGAGGAACTTCCGTCAATGGAGGACCTTTCGGGGAAAGAAGAACTTCCGAAAAGAGAAGAGCTTCCGGAATTGGAGGAGCTTTCGAAGAAAGAACAGATACCGGAAGGAAACAGGTTTCCGGAGAAAAGGAAAGAAAATGGAGAGGCGTTCGTGGAATTCCGGAATGTAACGTTTGGATATGACGAGCGTAAGATTCTGAAGCAGCTGAGCTTTCAGGTAAAGCAGGGAGAACGGGTGACGCTCATGGGACGTACCGGAGCAGGAAAGAGTACGATTTTAAAGCTCCTGCTTGGACTTTATGAACCGCAGGAGGGAGAGGTGCGGATTCAGGGGATAGCTGCATCCAACATTCCGGATGGGGATAAACGCCGGATATTCGGCTATGTGGAGCAGTCGTTCCATATGGTGCCGGGAAGCGTGAAGGATCAGATTACATTATTTGATCCGGTTATTACCGATCAGGCGGTGAAGAATGTTGCTTCGCTTACCGGCCTGCAAGACACAATTGAAGCGCTTCCGGATGGATATGACACGATCTGTACACCGGAGCTTTTTTCCCAGGGACAGTGGCAGCTTCTGTCCATTGCGCGGGCAGCAGTGGCAAGTCCCCGATTATTGCTTCTTGATGAAATTACGGCCAATCTGGATGCCGAAACTGAAAAGGAAGTTTTGCAGGCCTTAAAGAGAGTATCCGGGGAACGCACTGTGATTTCCATTTCCCACCGGACGTCAGCAGAGATGGGAAGAGTCATTCCGATTGGATAGAAGCCGTATGAAATTGCTGTTCTGTATAAATGCAAGCATTCAAAGAATATAATTTTGCATGGCTCTGAATAGTTGCAAATGTATAAAAACCTTCTGATTTGTCAAAATAAAGGTAATAGAGTTATTTTGACAGGCAGGAGGTTTTTTATGCAGGAAACAGTAGGTGCAATTTTTGAACAGGGGAAGGGAACAATTAAGATTCCGGTGCCTGTTTATATCCGGTCATGTGCTTCCGTGGTAAGTAAAAAGGAAGGACAGGGACCGCTTGGGGAATTGTTTGATCTGGTTTTAGAGGATGATAAATCCGGAGCGGATACCTGGGAGGGGGCAGAGAGTGCCCTGCAGAGAGAAGCACTTTCCCTGGCAATTGAAAAGTCAGGGTTAAAAAAGGAGAACATCAATCTGTTGTTTGCGGGAGATCTGCTTGGACAGTCGATCGCAAGCAGCTTTGGAAATATGAACTTTGATATTCCGTTTGTGGGGCTTTATGGGGCGTGTTCCACGAGCGGACTTTCAATCGCGATGGCAGCTATGATGATTGCGGGCGGGATGACGGAGAATGCGGCCTGTGTCACATCCAGCCATTATGCCAGTGCAGAGAAGGAGTTCCGCTTCCCGCTCGATTATGGAAATCAGCGTCCGATGTCTGCAACGACAACGGTGACAGGGAGCGGAGCCTTTATTCTAAGCGGGCAGAAAAGTGAGCTGGATTATGCGAGGGTAACGGCGATTACCATCGGGAAGATTGTGGATCTGGGAATCAGGGATTCGATGAATATGGGTGCGTGCATGGCACCGGCCGCTGCAGATACCATCGAGCGTCATCTCCGTGACTTTCAGCGCAAACCGGAGGATTATGACCGGATTATTACCGGCGATCTTGGCATGGTCGGACAGACCGCACTCTTTGATCTGCTTCAGAAAAAGGGAATCGATATTACTGCACAGCACATGGACTGTGGAATTGAAATCTATGATGAATCACAGGATGCGCATTCGGGAGGAAGCGGGTGTGGCTGCGCTGCGGTAACACTTGCGGCCCTGATCTTAAAGAAGTTAAAGGAAGGAAGCTATAAGCGCGTGCTTTTCGTGCCAACGGGAGCACTGCTCAGTAAGGTCAGCTTCAATGAAGGAAAGTCCATTCCAGGCGTGGCACATGCCGTGGAGTTTGCAGGGTGATGTGGTTGACATAATATAGAAGAAAGAGAAACCTACGATTAATAGCAAGATGTGTTCTAGCATTCTGTAAGGCTCTGTGATAGCGTAGAAAGAAATAAGGGATCAAACGGGAAGAGAAGGTCCTTGGGAGATCCGGTTACGTGATGGAGGTAAGTACAATGGAAAAGATGAAGAACAAGGGGTTAATCGAACGGGAGCAGAAGATGAGCTACAAGAATTTTAATGTGGCGGTGTACTGTCCTGTTGGAAATGTGAATGAGATACAGGATCTGGAAGAATTCGACCGGAGGTTCGCGCTTCTTTATAAGAATGTAAAGCTGGGAAGGGCGTATCTTGAATGCTTCCGTGGAATGGAGTGGGCAACGAAGGAGCAGCTCCTTAAGGTGAAGGCTTATTTTGAGAGTAAAGGAATCGCTACCTCGGGCGGTATTACCACCTGTGCGGCAGACCAGAATGATGGATTTAATTCCCTGTGTTATTCCAGTGAAGAGGATGTGGAAATCCTTCGTAAGGCAGTTGCATTGAATGCCGAAGTTTTTGATGAGCTGATCTTTGATGATTTCTATTTTTATAACTGCAGATGCAGGAAATGTATTGAACAGAAGGGAACGAAGAGCTGGAAGGAATTCCGGCTTGAAAAGATGAAATACATCACGGAAGAGGTCGTGATGAAGACCGCTAAGAGCATCAACCCGGAAATGAATGTGATCATCAAGTATCCGCAGTGGTTTGAGGTATATAATGAGACCGGCTATGACCTGACGACACAGCCACAAATTGCCGATACGATTTATACCGGCACGGAAACCCGTAATCCGGATTACGCAGGACAGCATCTGCCGAAGTATTTAAGCTATTTTGTTATGCGTTATCTGGAAAGTGCGGCACCCGGAAGAAACTTAGGCGGCTGGTTTGATCCATATGAATGTACCTATAACCTGACCTCTTATCTGGAGCAGGGGTATCTGACGCTGTTTGCAAAGGCAAAGGAAGTGACGCTGTTCTGTTTGGGATCGCTGATCGAAGCTCCGGATTTCCGTTTATTCCCGGCCGCAGTAGGAGAAATGTTTGAGGAAGTGGACGAATATTTAAGTGAGCTTGGCAATCCCATCGGGGTTGCGGCATACCGTCCGGGACACTCTGCAGGAGAAGACAATCTGCACAGCTATCTTGGCATGTGCGGCATTCCTTTCGAGGCACATATGCATTATCCCGAAGGAGAAAAGGTGGTATTCTTAGCCGAAAGTGCCGCGGACGATGGTGAAATTGTGGAGAAAATGAAAGACAGCCTGATGAAGGGCTGTGATGTGGTAGTGACAAGCGGCTTTGTAGAAAAGCTCGGAGAAGTCTTCCAGCATGAATTCATGAATGTCTCTTATACTTCACGTAAAGCGATTGTAAGTGAATATGCTGGAACCGACAATTGCGGTATTAATATTTTCGGAAAATATCAGGGTGAAAAGCCGGTGCTGATTCCTCAGATGAGCTTCTGTACCAATGATGTGTGGGAGCTGGCAGCAGGCTATGGAACGGGAAATAACTTCCCGATCGTGCTGCGTTGTACCTATGCGGAGGGACATCTTTATGTAGTTACCATTCCGGATAACATGGGGGATCTGTATCATTACCCGGCAGCCGTGCTTTCCGTTATCCGCAAGGCGCTCTGTACAGGGCTTCCGGTACATATGGAAGGGAACAGTGGAATCCAGATGTTCCTATATGACAATAATAAGTTGATTTTACGCTCCGATGTGGCGTATTATGAACATGTAACCCTTCACTTTAAAGAGGATGTGAAGACGGTGAAGGAGCTTACCACAGGAAGAACCTATGAGGTTAAGGATCATGAACTGACCCTGCAGCTGTCTTCCTGCGTAAATTATGTATTGTCTTATATGTAACTATTAACAGCCATACGGATTATGACAATGTAAACGTCGAATGCCTGCGTTCGTAAGGACATCCGGCATGATTTATATGGTTCTGAATAGTTATATGTTTTATGGGCAGAACGGAGGCGTTTTGAAGAAAATATTGCGAAGAATCGGAATCCTGTTGGCTGTATTGCTGGTGGTGTGTATTGGCTACGTGATTTATGTCATGGTGGCATACTACCGGCTGCCGGATAACCAGCCCCTGACCGTTTCCCAGTCAGGAGAATATGCACAGTTTGAGGATCGTGCTCCCGTTACAACGCGGAAGGCGTACTGGGTTATGACCTACAACATCGGATTTGGCGCTTATCAGAGAGATTACAGTTTCTTTATGGATGGAGGTAAGTACTCCAAAGCCAGGGATGAAGAAAGTGTGATTGCGGATATCTGTGGTGTAGGAGATGTCATTAATAATACGGCGGCAGATTTTGTTTTCCTGCAGGAGGTGGATATTGACGGAACCAGGTCCTACCATGTCAATGAGCTGGAGCTGCTTAATGAGTTTGTGACAGGATATTATTATACCTTTGCGCAGAATTATGATTCACCTTATCTGATGGTGCCTCCCTGGGAGCCGCATGGAGCTAATAAGGCAGGACTTGTCACATATTCAAGGGGAGAAATCACGGATGCACTTCGCAGAAGCCTGCCAATATCGGACAGCTTTAGCAAATTTACGGATCTTGACCGGTGCTATTCCATTTCCCGGGTTCCGGTAGATAATGGGAAGATGCTGTGTCTTTATAATGTGCATCTGTCTGCTTATGGAAGCAGCGAAGAGGTGCGCAGCGGTCAGCTCGGTATGCTGTTTGCGGATATGAAGGCAGATTATGACAGGGGGAATTATGTAATTTGCGGAGGTGATTTTAATCACAATCTCCGGACAGATGCAAGCTCCAATGCACCGGAGTGGGCGCAGCCGTTCCCAAGAGAAGGGCTTCCGGAAGGCTTCCGAATGGGAATGGACAGTCTGCGGGCCCTGGAGGATATTGCACATGATACCTGCCGGAATGCAAATGAGCCTTATAATGAAGAGACAACCATGACAGTGACACTTGACGGATTCATTATTTCCGATAACATTGCAATTAACTATTATAAGCATTCCGACTGGGGATATGAATATTCGGATCATGATCCGGTTGTCATGCAGTTCTTTTTAAATTAAAGATAATTGGTTTTGGACATATTACAGCTTTTCGAGGCATTTATATCCGGAAATTCTTTGATTTTTGGGTATAAATGCTTCTTATTTTTTATTTATGTCCAATATACGTTAAAATGACTTCATATTTTGACTGGAAATGCTTCAAAGGTTATCCGGTATGGAAAGCACTGGTTTTGCACATACTATCTCTGAAAAAAGTAAAGAACCGTATTTTAAATGATATTGAAACGGAGCAGGGGTGGTATGGGCAGTGAAAACGGAGCAGGCAAAATTTTATATATCAGGGCAGATCAGAACACAGAGGTGAAGGAGCCGTGCGTGAGCGTCGGGGACATTGCCTCTGTGTTTTGTGCAGATGAGCACATCATGGCGAAGGTAAAGGCACTTACTGTATTCCGGTTTCATAAGGAGGCACCGAAGCGGCAGGTAATCAGCATATTGAAAGTGATTGAGCTGATTACAAAGGAGTATCCGGGAATTCAGGTGGAGAATCTGGGAGAGACGGCGGTACTGCTTGAATGGATTGATGTGGAGAAGCACAAGGGACCGGTACAGTGGCTTAAATTGACATTTGTCTCTATGATTACGTTTTTTGGCACCTCGTTTACGATTATGGCCTTTCACAATGATATTGGAATCTATGAGCTGTTTGACAAGCTGCACACGGTGGTGGCCGGTACACCGGCAAAGGGGATCAACATTCTGGAAATTTCCTATTCCATAGGGCTGGCGATTGGGATCATTGTATTCTTTAATCATATCGGAGGCCGGAGGATCACGAAGGATCCGACTCCGATTGAGGTGGAAATGCGTATTTATGAAACGGATGTGAATACGGCACTGATCGAAACCTCGGACAGGCAGGGGGATACGATCGATGTTTAATTTCTGGATGCATGTTCTGCTTGCGGTATGTGGAGCAAGCTTTGGGATCCTTTCATCTGCCGGAGTATTTACAGTGCTTGCCTCAGTCGGACTGGTACCGCGGTTTGCCGGAAAAATGCATGTGGCAAAGCATATATTCGCTTTAGAGGAGGCTGTGGTTTTCGGAACGGTCGCAGGGGGATGTGCCAGTGTATTTTATAAGTCCTTAGGGGAAGGAATATTGCCATCATGGCCTGGAACTGCATTTCTTATAGTGTTCGGATTTTTCGCCGGAATATTTGTTGGCTGCCTTGCACTTGCCATTGCAGAAATGCTGAATTCCATTCCGATTTTTTCCAGAAGAACCGGCTTCCGGCATGGACTTGGTATTGCACTTTTGTTTGCAGCCTTAGGAAAAACGGCAGGAAGTATTTTCTATTTCCTTTTTATACAATGACAGGAATGTTAAAAATAAATGCAGACACCCATTGATGTACCCGAATTGTTACATTGTTATGCAATTTTCACAATTTTCAAACAATGAATGGTTATAAACCTTATAAATGAACTCATAAAAATACAAATCCGGAATGAAAATTTATTGCGGCAGATCTTAAAAAGTGCTATCGTGAATTGGGGAAGTAGTGTAAACAAAGGAGAATAAAAAATCAGGCAAATTTTTAAAATCCATCCGGGGAAGATTATCCATTGGAGCGGCTCTTCTCCATGAATCCAGGGAGGAAAATCCCTACGCGCTGAATTATTATTACTGCAGTGCAGATGCAGGCTTTCTTTTATCGGCATCTGGAGATGTGATTACCCATAAAAACAGTGAATGGCTTCCAACGGATGAGGGAAGCACCAATTTGAGCGAGGCATTACATACCAATCTGCAGAGTGCAGTAACGATTCGGGATTATGATGTGATGCAGGAAATGGCATCCACATACCTTAAGGATGCCGGATTTTATACGGATGCCTCGGCAACTCTTGGAGCACAGTCCGAAGAGCTTTCTGCAAGTACGCAGTCCATCGCAGATACGGCAGAATCCATTTCCCGGGCACAGGATCAGATCAGTGAGAAGATCAGCAGCATCAACGGGAAGCTTTACGAGCTTCAGAATGCATCCGGAAAAATTGATGAGGCAGTACAAAGAACATCAAAGGAAGCTGACCTCTTGCATGATGCGGTAGAACAGTTTAAACTATAATAGATGGCTGGAAACGGCGATTCAGTACAGGTCGAAGTATTTGCACCTGAGACCGTAAGAACATGATACACTGTGGTAAAGAAAGCAAAGTGAGGGAAACAGCATGCGTCAGATGGAATTTAAAATGGAACGGCCGGGGCTCCTGCAGGAAGGGGATGACATTACCGTAACCGAAGGTGTGCTGCCGAGTAATTATTATTATACGATTGATCCATCCCTTGCAATGTCACCGAACATTCCGTTCCGTGAGCGGCTGAAGGCCAGAAAAGGGCGTGTGGTAAAGATCACGGAGAATGAACGGGGCTTCTATGTGACAGCTGAGTTTGATGATGATAATTAAGCCTGTCAGAAATGAGTGTGCAATATGTCAGCTTATGAAGGTACTGGATTATACAAATAATCAGAAGAGGAGAATATTATGTTAACTAAAGTGGCAACAACAAAAGCACCTGCAGCAATCGGACCCTATTCCCAGGGAATTATCGTGAATGGAATGTTATATGCATCCGGACAGATCCCGATCATTCCGGAAACCGGAGAGATCGCACAGGGAGATATTACCGTACAGGCAAAGCAGGTGATGTTAAATATCGGAGAGATTTTAAAGGAAGCAGGAACCACCTATGAAAACGTGGTAAAGACCACCTGTTTCCTTTATGATATGGCAGATTTTGCAGCATTTAATGCTGTATATGAGCAGTACTTTACCGGTAAGCCGGCAAGAAGCTGTGTTGCAGTGAAGCAGCTTCCGAAGAACGTCCTGTGTGAGGTAGAAGTGATTGCGGCTCTGTAAAAGCTACACAGACCGGATTACAGAAGAAGATCCGAATAGAAATTTACAACAGGATGGTATAGACACTTGAAGACAAATTCAATAGGGAATGGCTTTTTATTACTGTCAGCCGCATTTATCTGGGGCATTGCATTCGTGGCACAAAGCGTTGGCATGGATTATTTAGGTCCGCTTTCCTTTGGTGCGTCACGGTTTTTGCTGGGAGCAGTGGTTCTGCTTCCCGTGATCGCATTCCGCAGAAGACAGAATCAGAAGAAGGGAATTGCACCTGCCGGTGCGAAGATCACCTGGATCGGAGGAATCTGCTGTGGACTGGCTCTGTGTGCGGCTTCTACCCTGCAGCAGATTGGAATCCAGTATACCTCGGTTGGAAAAGCAGGATTTATCACGACACTGTATATTATTATTGTGCCGATTCTGGGAATTTTTCTGAAGAAAAGGGTACCCGGAAAGGTCTGGCCGTGTGCCGTGCTTGCAGCAATTGGTATGTATCTGCTTTGTATGAGTGAAAGCTTACAGATTGGTAAGGGTGATGTGCTTGTTTTTATATGTGCATTCCTGTTTGCCATACAGATTCTGCTTGCGGATCATTTCGTGGAGCTTGCAGATCCGGTGGAGATTTCCTGTATCCAGTTCCTGACCTCAGGAGTGATTCTCACCATTTTAATGTTTGTGTTTGAAACACCACACTGGTCCGATTTCGTGGCAGCATGGCTTCCCATTGCCTACGCCGGAATCCTGTCAAGTGGTGTGGCATACACCCTGCAGCTCATCGGGCAGAAGGGGATGGATCCGACCATTGCCTCTCTCCTGCTTTCCATGGAATCCACTTTTTCCGTACTGGCAGGCTGGGTAATTTTAAAGCAGAAGCTGACGGTAAAGGAATTAATTGGTTGTGTACTGATGTTTACAGCCGTAATTCTGGTACAGCTTCCGGGAAGGTCTGCCAATCGGAGTTCTTAGCTCTTTTATAAGGTGTGAACAGAAGAAAATGATTCAGTAATGCAAAATCCCATAGGCGAAGCCGAATTGGAATGGATTTTGCATCGTAACTGTGAAGGTACTGAACAGT
>ERZ779877.505-NODE-505-length-42050-cov-4.671389_pt1 | contig 42050 bp, 46 predicted proteins | sample MGYA00511556_ERZ779877 | MGnify/ENA primary metagenome ERZ779877 (study PRJEB29588, sample SAMEA2159338) | human gut metagenome | biome: human gut; feature: human-associated habitat; material: faeces | place: Denmark | collected 2008/2010 ...
CGTAGTGCTGGAACATGTAGTAGAAGTCGTAGCTCTGCATGATCATGTAGTTGAACTCGAGGAAGCTCAGTCCCTTTTCCATGCGCTGTTTGTAGCACTCGGCGCGCAGCATGTTGTTGACGGAGAAGCATGCGCCGACCTCACGCAGCAGGTCGATATAATTGAGCGGTGCGAGCCAGTCTGCGTTATGCAGCATGAGCGCCTTGCCGTCGGAAAAGTCGATGAACTTCTCCATCTGGCGCTTGAAGCACTCGGCGTTATAATTGATGTCTTCCTTGGTCAGCATCTTGCGCATATCGGTACGGCCGGAGGGGTCGCCGATAAGCGTGGTGCCGTCGCCGATAAGCGCGATGGGCTTGTTTCCTGCCATCTGAAGACGCTTCATGAGGCACAGTGCCATGAAGTGGCCGACGTGCAGAGAATCCGCGGTGCAGTCAAAGCCGATGTAGAACGTGGCCTTGCCGTTGTTCACCATGTTTCTGATCTCTTCTTCGTTTGTCACCTGAGCGATAAGCCCTCTGGCAACGAGTTCTTCGTAAATACCCATTTTTATTTCCCCCCATAAAATTATTTGTTGTCTTTGATCATTTTCTCGGCCTTTTCCGCTTCATAAGCGATAAGCTCATCGCAGCTTATTCCCTTGCGCTTGAGCTCAAGGCACCGGACGCAGCCAAAGTTATCGTGGAAGTCCCTGGTCAACGCCTTGGCAAGCGTGGCTATTTTTACCTTGGCCTCAGTATCAGACGCGTCGTTATACGGGCAGCACAGCCCGACAGCCATAAGCGCCCCGGACACTGCGCCGCACATTTCTCCGCAGCGCATACCGCCGCCGAAGCCTCCAGCTATTGCGAGCGCCGTTTTTTCGTCCATGCCGGTATACTCGCCGCAGGCGGCAAGCACGGACTGCGCACAGTTATAGCCCTGACCGTGCAGTAAAACGGCCTTTTCGCTGACAGTCATTATCATCACCTCACAAAAAAGCCCTCCGTCCTTTCGGACAGAGGGCATATACTATGCGGTACCACCTCTGCATCATCCGCTCCTCGCGAAGCGGATCTCTGCAAGTGCAATGCACTTCCGCGCTGTATCGGGCGCACCCGTCATAGCCTACTCTCAATGCTTTCGGTATGCCGCTCGGGACTGTATTCAGCTGACCGCCTCTCCCCCTCGCAGCAAAACGGGGTCTCTCTGTGCAGGCCGGAGCAGCTTACTTCTGTCCGTCATAGCGTTGAACATTTGGGATTATACTGTAACTTGACTCCAATGTCAAGCCGTGTGTTTGATTCTTTCCTGCTTGAATTTTTCACATGCGCGCAGCTGTTCTTCGGCGCTGGCAAGGGTCGTCTCGGTGATGTTGTCGCCGCCGTGCATCCTAGCAAGCTCCTGCTTGCGTCCCTCAAGGTCGAGCGGGAGCACGTCCGTATAGGTCCTGCCGCCGCGCTCCTCCTTGCGGATAAGATAGTGGTTGTCCGCCATCGCGGCGATCTGCGGCAGATGCGTCACGCACATTACCTGCTTGCCGAGCGACACGCTGAAGAGCTTCTCGCCCACTCGCTGCGCCGCGATGCCAGATACGCCCGTGTCTATCTCGTCGAAGATCATCGTCCCGACGGGGTCGTTTTCCGCAAAGACATTCTTCATCGCAAGCATGATGCGGCTCAGCTCGCCGCCGGAGGCGATGCGGTTTATGCGGCCAAGCGCCTCACCGGCGTTTGCCGACATGATAAAGCGGATATTGTCGCAGCCGTTCGCATCAAAGCCGGGCTCACCCTCAAGGGGCGAAAATTCAACAGCGAACCTGACCGAAGGCATGTTAAGCTCCCGAAGCTCTGCGCTTATGCGCCCCTCAAGCTCGGATGCGGCCTCGCGCCGCTTCGCGCTGAGGGCGGCGGCCTTTGCGGCGCAGTCCTTTGCTGCCGCGTCCAGCTCCCGCCGGAGCTTTGCCGAACGCTCCTCGGCGTATTGTATGCCGTCAAGCTTCTCTCGGCACTCGTCAAGATAGCTTATCAGCGCATCCTCATCGCGCGAATATTTGCGCTGGAGCTTGTTCAGAAGCGCGATGCGCGTCTCAAGCTCGTTATATTCCTCGGGTGAAAAATCAAGGCTGTCGCGGAAATCGCGCAGCGTCTCCGCCGCGTCCGTCAGCGTAAAGACGGCACTATTGATGTTCTCCGCCGCCGCTTCAAGCTCGGAAGCATAGGCCGAAGCCTTGCCGGTGTAATACGCCGCGTTCTGCGCCATGGAAAGGGCGTTGTCCTCCCCGCTGCTGAGCGCGTCCATCGCCTGATCCAGCGCGTCAGTAAGCTTCTCGGAGTTGCGCAGAAGATCGCGCCGGGCGCATATGGAGTCATACTCCCCTGCTTTCAGCCCCGCGCGCTCAAGCTCTTCTGTCTGGTAGCGCAGGCTGTCGCTCAGGCGTTCCTTTTCGACCTCGTCCATCTGTAGCTGACTGAGTGCCTTGCTGACGGAGCGGTACTTTTCCCATGCCGCGGCATAGGTATCCAATGCGTCCTGATAATTGCCGAAGCGGTCGAGATATTCACGGTGGCGGCGCTCATCCATGAGCTGGCGTCCGTCGTTTTGCCCGTGGATATCCACAAGCAGCGCCGCCAGCTCCTTGAGCTGCGCCGCTGTGACGGGCGCACCGCAGACGCGGCAGCTGCTTTTCCCGTCTGTTGTTATGCGGCGCTGGATGATAAGCTCATCATCAGCTTCTATTTCATTGTCGGCCAGCCACTGCTCGCAGCCGTCCACATCGAATGCGGCGGTGACGAGCCCCTTATCCGCGCCGCGGCGGACAAGCTCACGGCTCACGCGGCCGCCAAGAACAGCGCCTATCGAGTCAATAACAATGGATTTACCTGCGCCGGTCTCACCGGTCAGCACATTGAGGCCTCTGCCGAATGAAATATCCGCGCGTTCAATGACGGCTATATTCTCTATATGCAGTTCATTAAGCATGGTGTCCTCCTGCTTGGAAAGCGCCCTCTGCACACCTGCCTTTTACAGCAGCTCTTCGATCTCGTTATAAAGCGCCTGCGCCGACTCGTTGTCGCGCATGAGCACAAATGCGGTATCATCTCCCGCAATAGTGCCGACGAGCCCGTTTATCTCCATGCTGTCGAGCGTGGAGCACGCCCCGGGTGCAAGCCCCGGAAGGGTCTTCATCACGAAGATGTTCTGCGCGATGTCATAAGAGAGCACACACTCTTTGAATATATTCCGCAGCTTGGTATCAAGCGCCGCAACACTGGGCTTTGATGCCGCGGCATAGCGGTAGTTCCCGTTCGGCCCCAGCTCCTTGACAAGGCGCATATCGCGTATGTCTCTGGAGAGCGTGGCCTGTGTGCTCTTCACTCCTCGTGCCGCGAGCTCCTCAAGCAGCTGGTTCTGCGTCTCAATGTCCTTTTCACTTATTATTTCCATTATAATGCTCTGTCTGCCAGGCTTCATATGCTCCCTCCAATATCTTCAGCGAAGTTTGCCGAATGCGATTTCGTAAAAATTTCTGAGTCCCATGTCAGCCATCACAGTGCAGCTAACAGCGCGGCGTATAATTATGCGGTCATGGTTTGCCAGATCCATGACTGAGTTTCCGTCAACGGAAAGATAGGCGCGGCGACCGTGCAGCTTTTCGACGTGTACCTCGATCTCATGCTCCGGGCCGAGCACGTAGCTGCGTGAGCTCATCATATGCGCGCATATGGGGCTTATGATGATATTCTCCGCGTCCGGTTCAACTATCGGCCCGCCAGCCGACATGGAGTACCCGGTCGACCCAGTGGGCGTAGAAAGTATTATACCGTCGCCGGAGAACGCGGTTATATCCGCGCCGTCACACAGCGCAGTGAGCTTGATGCAGTCACCATAGCCGTGGATGACAGCGTCGTTGAGCGCGCAGTCGGTATAGATCGTCTCCCCGCCGCGCACAAGGCTCACGTCGATCTTCATCCTGCGGCTGAGCCGGTATTCACCGCGCGCAGCGTTCAGAACATAATCAAGCTCATTCGGTTCGAGCGTCGCCATAAAGCCCTTGGAGCCGAGATTGACTCCGAGGATTGGGACGGAGCATTCACGCAGCTGACGCGCCGCGCTGAGTATCGTCCCGTCACCGCCGACAACAATGATAAGCGAGCAGTCAGCGGCAACGTCTGTCAGCTTTGCGGTCTTTATCTCTGCGGGTATAACGCTTTCTGATGAATCATCGAATACCGGGCATATGCAGCATTCGTAGCCATGCTGCGTGAGAAGCTCCTCAGCTTTGAGGCTGAGTCTGCATCCCGTGTCGCGGAATGGGTTCGGGCAAATTGCAATCATTGCATCACCTTATTTACAGCGTCTCATGCGAGGCCGTCACGACCGCTTCAACATCGATCTGGGCAGCTTCACCGGCGCGGTTTTTCATATGGCAGATATACTCAATGTTCCCCTCCGGGCCTTTGATGGGCGAAAAATCCAGCCCCATCACCGTGAGGCCTATTTCCGGGGCAAAGTCGAGTATGCTGTGTATAACATGCTCGTGAACTGCGCGGTCACGCACAACGCCTTTCTTTCCTACCTCTTCCCTGCCGGCCTCAAACTGCGGCTTTATGAGACATATCAGGTCGGCGTCGGGCTTGAGCAGCGCCTTGACCGCCGGGAGCACGAGCTTGATGGAGATGAACGAAACATCCATTACGGCCAGATCCATAAGCTCCGGGATCTGTTCGCTTGTTACATAGCGGAGGTTCGTCCTCTCAAGGTTTACTACTCTTTCATCGTTGCGCAGCTTCCACGCGAGCTGACCGTAACCGACGTCGACCGCGTACACCTTGGCCGCTCCGTGCTGAAGCAGCACATCCGTGAAGCCGCCGGTCGAAGCGCCGCAGTCGATGCAGACCTTTCCCGACGGATCGACCGGAAAGACCTTCAGGGCCTTGTCAAGCTTAAAGCCGCCGCGGCTCACGAATGGCAGCGCGTCCCCGTGTACCTCAATCTTGGCGTCGGGCGCTACCGGCATACCGGGCTTGTCCGCACGCTGACCGTTGACGAAAACAAGTCCGCTCATTACCGTGGTCTTCGCGCGCTCCCGGCTGTCAGTAAAGCCGAACTCATATACAAGCTGATCCAGACGTACCTTTTTCATACTCGCTCCGTATCTGTCCTGCACATTTCGCAGCCCGCCGCCGCTATCGCCGCAGCGTCGATGCCGGTTTCGCGGCGAAGCTCATCGACCGTGCCGTGCCTGACGATTCCATCGCCGAGGTTCAGAAGCTCCGCGGCCTTCAGTTCGACCCCAGCGACGGATATCGCCGCCAGCAAGGCAGAGCCTACACAGCCAACGCTGCATACCTCTTCCGCCACAAGCAGCCGACCAGTTTTGCGCACGGAGCCGATACACTGTTCAAAGCTGTTCGGCGCGATCATGCCGAGCTTTATTATCTCTGCTGAAACGCCCCGGCTCTGAAGCTCATCGGCGGCATTGAGAACCTCGTTTATCATAGTGCCGTAGCAGACAACAGTCACATCCGTGCCCTCACGGATAAGGTTCTCCGCCTGCATGAGCGAGTCTGTATAGCGTCCCTCGCCGCCGCGCGGATAGCGCACCGCTGCGGGGCCTGTCACCTCATGTATCGCGTAGCCGAGCATATCGTGCAGCTCCTGAAAGCTTGCCGGACAAAGTATAGTCATTCCCGGCACAGCGGAAAGATAGCACACATCAAACACGCCTTGATGCGTTTCGCCGTCGTTGCCGACAAGCCCCGCGCGGTCAACGCAGAACACCGTGTGCAGCCCGAGCAGAGACACATCATGGATGAGCATATCAAAGCCCCGCTGCAGGAAGCTTGAGTATACGGCAAACACGGGTACAAGCCCCTGCTTTGCCATGCCCGCGGCCATAGTCACGCCATGTCCCTCGGCAATGCCGACGTCAAAAAAACGCTCAGGGAACTTTGACGCGAAGCACTCAGTGCCCGTGCCTCCCGCCATTGCCGCGGTTATCGCGACGATGCGAGGGTCGTTCTCCGCATACTGGCAGAGGTATTCTCCGGCCTTATCGGAAAAGCTCACGGCAGTGGGAGCAAGCTCGCCAGTCTCCGGGTCGAAGCGGCCTATCCCGTGATACTTGTCCGGGTGGCTCTCCGCGTATGCGCAGCCCTTTCCCTTTTTGGTCAGGACGTGCAGCACTACAGTTTTTCTAACGTCTCTTGCAAGCCGTATCGCTGTCTCAAGCTTGTCTAAATCGTGCCCGTCCACTGGGCCGAGGTAGTATAACCCCATCTCACTGAACACGTTTCCGGGCAGGAGCCGGGATTTCAGCCATTCCTTGATAACGTGGAAAGCCTTGTACAGTCCTGGAATGTTTTCCGAGACCCCTTTCAGCCACTGCTTGAAGCTTATGTAGGCGGGCTTTATGCGCATATTCTGAAGCACCTGCGCCATGCCGCCGACATTTTCGCTTATCGACATGTTATTGTCGTTCAGGATTATTACCATCGGCTCGCCGCTCGCCGCGGCGTCCGCAAGTCCCTCGTGCGACAGGCCGCCCGTAAGCGCGCCGTCGCCGATGACAGAGACGATATCATAGTCCCCGCCGGTCAGCGTTCTTGCCCTCGCCATGCCCAGCGCAACGGAAACAGAATTTGACGCATGGCCGGCAATGAATGCATCATCATTGCTCTCTGACGGCTTCGGGAAGCCTGACAGGCCACCGTACTGCCGCAGGGTACCGAACCGGTCTCTGCGTCCTGTGATGATCTTGTGTGTGTAGCTCTGATGACCGACGTCAAAAACGAGCCTGTCTTTTTCCGTGTCGTATACTCTGTGGATCGCAACGGTAAGCTCTACAGTCCCGAGGTTCGGTGAGAGATGCCCGCCGGTCTTTGCGATATTCTCTATTTCAAATTTTCTCAGCTCATCGCACAGCTGCGGAAGCTGCTCTCTGTCAAGCTTCTTTATATCTGCGGATGAATTTATGTTTTCCAAAATACTCAAGTTTTACCCCTGAATAATTGCGCACATCCGTGCGTTTTATTTATCTCTGGTGGAAAGCGCGTCGGCAAGCTCCTTAAGGAAAGCCGTATCTTCAAAGGCTTCATCAAGCACGTTCTTTGCAAAATCCGTCAGCTTCGCAATGGTTTTCTCGCAGCCTTCCCTGCCCATGAGGACCATGTATGTGTTCTTGTTCTCCTCAAGGTCGGAACCGATAGGCTTGCCAAGCTCCTCGGCAGTGCTGAGCACGTCGAGCATATCGTCTCTTATCTGGAAAGCCATGCCTATTGCCGAGCCATAGTGTCCCGCGGCAGCAAGCATAAGCTCGCTCCCGCCTGCGGCGGCAACGCCCATCTGGCACGCGGCGACGAGCAGCGCACCCGTCTTACGGATGTTTATCTCACTGAGCTCCTGCTCCGTAAGCGCTCTGCCCTCCCAGTTCATATCGAGGAACTGTCCCCCGCACATACCGTCGAGTCCGACGGCTCCGGCGAGTATCTCCGCACAATTGGCCTTTACAGCCGGCGGCAGGTCACAGCGCAGTATCGTGCCGAACGCCTCGGCCTGGAGCGCGTCGCCTGCAAGCGTTGCCGTGCACTCGCCGTAAACCATGTGGTTTGTTGGCTTGCCGCGGCGCAGCTCGTCATTATCCATGCACGGCAGATCGTCATGGATAAGGCTGTAGGTGTGCAGCATCTCGATCGCGCACGCGACCGGAAGTGCCTTTTCAACGTCTCCGCCCGCGATACGGCAGAACTCCAGTACGAGCAGCGGGCGTATGCGCTTGCCTCCCGCAAGGAGGCTGTAGCGCATGGCTTCCGCAAGGCCTGCGTTCAGCGCACCCTCGCGCACTTTAAAATACCTCGCGAGAGCCTCATCTATCTTAAGTCTGTATTCTTCGGCTGTCATATCACTGTTCGTCCTCAAAGTCCAGTTCTATCGGGGTCCTGTCCGGCCCTTTCTTGAGCTTGACGACCTTCTGTTCTGCCTCGTCAAGCATTTTGCTGCAAGCGTTTATAAGTGCTGTGCCCTCTTCGTATAAATTCAGCGACTCGCTCAGCGGCATATCGCCCTTTTCAAGGTGCTTTACTATTTCGTCAAGTCTGGCAAGAGACTCCTCAAAGCTCGCGCTCTGCTTTTTTGCTGCCATCTGCACCGCTCCTTTTACCTGTTTTCTTTGCCTTTTCCGTCTTCTCGACAAGGCACTCCGCCCTGCCGTCTGAAAGCGAAAGGCTTATCCTGTCTCCGACCGAGATATCATTCACGCTCTTAACACAGCTGCCGCCGTCAGTGCTTGCGATAGCGTACCCGCGCGTCAGCACGCGCAGCGGGCTCATCGCGTCAAGCGAGGCCGCAAGGCTTATAAAGCTCTGCCTGCATCCGTGCAGCTTACGCTCCTCTGCGGATATCATGCGCTCCCTCACCCGGTCAAGCTCAAGGCGCCTGTTGTCAAACTGCGCCGTGGGGTTTACGATGACCTGCCTTGTACGGAAGCTCTCAAGCCTGTCGGAGAGCTGGGCAAGCTTTTTGCGTATTGCCTGATCCTCGCGGATGCTGTATCCGGAGATAAGCTCCGCTATCTCGCGCTGATCCGGTACGGCGATCTCCGCCGCGTTTGACGGAGTCGACGCACGCCTGTCCGCAATATAGTCGGATATCGTAACGTCCGGTTCATGCCCGACCGCGGATATCACCGGTATGCGCGATTCGTATATCGCGCGCGCAACGCGCTCGTCATTGAACGCCCAGAGATCCTCGATAGACCCGCCGCCGCGCCCTGTGATTATAAGGTCTGCAACGTCAAACTCATTCGCGTACCGTATCGCGCCGACGATCTCCGGCGGTGCCTCCACGCCCTGCACGCGCACAGGCAGCAGCAGCACGAGAATGCGGATCATGTCATGCACCGCCGCGCCAGCGGACGAGGTTATGATCGCGATGCGCTCCGGAAACTCGGGCAGCGGCTTTTTATGCGCGCGGTCAAACAATCCCTCTTCCGACAGCTTTGCCTTTAACTGCTCGAACGCGACCTGCAGGTCGCCCGTGCCCTCCGGCATGAGTGCCGTGCAGTAGAGCTGATACGCCCCGTCTCTCGGGTAAACAGCGACACGCCCCCAGGCAGTGACGCCCATTCCGCTCTCCGGGCGAAAACGAAGCTTTGAGGCGCTGCTTTTGAACATGACGCAGCGCAGACTGCTTTCGCTGTCCTTCAGTGTGAAATAGTGGTGACCTGAGGGGTATATCTTATAGTTTGAAAGCTCACCGCGGACGCATACATTTGCCAGCATTGCGTCCTGCTCGACTAGACCCTTTATGTAGTTGTTGAGCTCGGTTACGCTTATTGCCTGTCCGCTCATTGTTATTCTGTAACATCGGAGGTCTCAGCCTCCGCCGCGCAGGTACCAGCCGCGTCGTCTATCGCTTCGCCGAACTCGCCGCGCATGAAGCCGCCGAGAACGCCGTTGACGAACGAGACGACGTCCGGCTCGTCATAGCCCTTGTCAAGCTCGACCGCCTCGTTTATCGCCGCCGCGTTCGGGATATCGTCCATATACAGTATCTCGCAGATAGCGCAGCGCAGCACTGCAAGCGCCGTGCGGGAGATGCGCTCCAGCTTCCAGCCCTTGGCGTAGCGCGTTATATGCGCATCGATTTCGTCCCTGTGCTCGCCGGTCAGCGCTATAAGTGTGCGGATATACTCAAGCTGCTTTGTGTTCGGGTACTCACTGTACAGCTCGTCCTCCGCGGCAAGCGTGTCGTAATGCCCGCGCTCAAAGAAGCTGTCAAACAGCTCCTGCGGAGCTTCTCCCGAGGAGGCAGCCGCAAAGCCGAGCTGTATCGCTATCTCGCGGGCAGTTGATCTGGTCATTGCCGTACCTCCGTTCTTACTTGTCGAAAGCTATGCCGGAAACGTGGACGTTCACCTCGGCGTTCTCAATGCCGGTCGTCGCCTGAACGACGGAGAGGATCTTGTCCTGCACGGCTTTTGCCACGTTTACGATGTTGCAGCCGTACACGACCGTAATGATAATGTCGACGACTACACGCCCGTCCTCAAACTGCACCTTGACGCCCTTGGAGACGGACTTGAGCCCGATAAGCTCTGCAAGCTCAGCGCCCGCGGTGTTCGACAGGCCAGCTACGCCCTCGACCTCGCTCAGCACGGATCTGACCATGCTTATAATGACATCTTCGGAAATATTGATGCTGCCCTTTTCTTCACGGCAGGTAATATAATTCTCGCCCATGATGAACCTCCTAAATGAAATCACAGTATTCTACCACGGACAACGCAAAAAATAAAGTGTAATAATCGAAATTCTGTATCAAAAATGAAAAAACATACAGGAGCGCCGCAAAAGCGCTCCTGTATTGTTCCGCGCAAGGCTTGAGTTTGCAGTGTTCAGGCCTTGACCTCTATTATATTCAGCTGGCTTGCATCATAATCTGTCGAAGTGCATATCACGTCCGTTATCCTCGCCACCGCCTCTTCGCTCAGTCCCTCCGCCGGAGCCGGGACCGCAACCGTGACACAGCCGTTGCCTATGTATACGACGCAGTCTGCAAAGTCCTTGGCGATGAGGAGGTTTTCTATCTGCGATTCCTGCATCGAACACGTCGCCATAGCGGATATGGCATTCATCGCGCTGTCTATCGTCTCCTGAGATGCTGCCTCCGAGGACGCCGCGGTCTGCAGCAGCTCGAGTGCTTCGTCTCTTGATACCTGCCGTGTCAGCCTTGCTTCGGCAAAGTATTCCGCACCGGAGGCGAGCAGACTGTCTGCAAAATCCGTGTCGGCCTCAAGCATGGCCTGATCCTCTGCGTAAACCATCTCCGCGTCCGGCTTCCCCCATCTGTTGTTATAGGTCCAGTTGAGTACCACGGCGGCGCAAACAAACATCAGCACCGCCAGCATCGTGAGATTTCTTTTCCTGTTCTTCATGACTGTCCGTTCTCCTCCCTATGCTTTGTCCGTCATTCTGAGAATTGTGATCTTATCCGAGCTGTAGCCAGTATATGATTCAACCGCGCGGATAATATCCAGTCTGACCTTCGGGTTCGCCGCGCCCTCGCAGACAACGACCACGCCGCTGTCCGAAATGAGCACGCGCGCATTGCCCACGCCCTCGCTGCATGAGAGCACCTGCGCCAAAAGTCCGCTGCTGTCGCTCTCCGCGTTTTTCTGGGAGCTGCCGCTTGGAAGCAGCAGAAGCAGCACCCCGGCGATAAGGATAATGAACGGATAGCGAAACCGCCCCAACAGCTCTGCCTTACCTTTAAGCTTATCCGTCATCACATCCACATCTGCCTTTCAGCCGGAATACCAAGCTCGTTCTCTATCACGCTTTCAAGCGCGGCCTTGGCGCTGCCGATATCCGGTGCGTCTATCTCCGCAGAGTACGGTACCCATATTCCCTCCAGACTCCACTGCGCCTGAACATTCACTCCGGAAACATTCGCTCCAAGCTCTTCCGCTTTGTCAAATATATATTCCTCGCACTGCTCTTCTATGACTGCTCTGTTGAGCCTGTCATCTATTCTTTCCGCGCTCTCGTTTATTGCCGCCTCCGCTTCGCGCAGCCGAGCCGTCTCAAGCGCGTATATATCAAAGTCTATTTCCTTTATCGGGCTGAGTATCGCCATTGTCAGCGCCGCCGTACACAGCAGCTGCATGATGCGGCGCACACCGCCCTCAGGTGTGATATTTATCGCCGCACCGCAGAATATGGACACTGCGCATAGCTGGCGTATGCTCTCCTGTATCATCCCGTCACCGCCTTCATTCCCGCCATCATCGATATGAAAAGCATTATCCCGCAGCAGCCGAGCAGCCCCAGCAGCAGCCCCATAGCGCTGCCCACTCCTGAGAACAGCGCGGACAGGCGCGGGCTCTGCATTGAGTCTGTCACGGCGGCGGCAGCCTTTAAAATAAGCATCTTTACAGACAGCACCGCAAACGGTCCCGCGCACAGGATGCAGACGGTGATGAGCCCGAACGCTCCCGCGCAGCTTCTTATCACTCCCGCCGCGGCGAGCACTGCTCCCGAAGCATCGGATATCATCCCGCCGACGACCGGCAGCACTGTCGATATGACCGTGCGCATGGTCTTTACCGCCGCGGCGTCGGTACTCGATGTGATGACGCCCGTCATGCCTATGTATGCCGTGAAGCTTATCGTCATCCCTGTCATTATTATTGTTGCCGCCCACTTTGTAAAACGTGCCGCCGCGGCCATCAGGGAATTCGGGAACACTCCGTTTGCCACCGTCACCGCAAGATACGCATATACGAGCGGGACTACCAGCTTCTGCGCGATGCTCATAAGCACATCCAGCGCAAGGCTCACCGCGGCGAATTTCGCTCCCGCCGACGTCAGCGCTCCCCCGGCTGCCGCCGCTGTAAATATGACCGGCAGCGCCGCCTTCGAGTAATCAGACAGTCTGAACATCGATTCCACCGTCTGCGACACTATGCCGTCAACACCCTTGAGCATTATCATGGCCGCCCCGCAGCAGCCTGCGATCTCTATGTATTCGCTTATTCCCTTGCTGCTGCACAGTGAGCCGCCGAGGGCGCACAGCAAAGCAATGGTTATAAGTGTTGCTCCGAAACTGAGATTGTCCCTGAGTTCCGATACGATATTGTTCAGGAAGCTTTTCCATACCCTCGCGATAGCACCACCGGCGTCATAGCTCCCGTCGAAGCTGAGCTTGCCGGATATCTCCTTTTCCTCATCAGTGAGCTGTTCCTCAAGCGAATATGCCCCCGCCTCTTCGGCGGCTCTTTCTGCAAGCTCCTCGGCATAAGCGCGCTTCGGCAGCGCGCACAGCAGCAGGAGCGCCGCAAGCATGGCCGCGGCTTGTCTCATACCATGCCGCCTATCATATTGAGCATGTTCATTATCACCGGCATGGCCACTGCCGTCGCGCACAGCGTCGCCGCGATCTCGACGGCCGCGGCTATCGCGCCCTGGGACGCATCCTTGCACAGCTCCGCGCACAGCTTGCTTATCGCTGCGATCCCCGCACATTTCAGCATCGGCTGCAAAAGTGTACCTGGCACCCCCATCGCGTCCCTCGCGCGCTCGGCAAGTCCGGTAAGGCTTTGTATCAGTCCCACCGTGCCGAGCAGCATGACCGCGACGGCAGCCGCCGCTGCCGCAAATGAAAGCTCCGGATTTATCCGCTTTATGAGTATGCATACAACTGTACTGAGCAGAGCCGTTCCCGCACATTTTGCAACTATCTCCATGTCTATAGATTAAAAAGAACCTTTATCATGTTGAACAGCTCGCTTATTTTCTGCACGACGATCATCAGCACAACTACCAGTGCGGTTATCGTCGTCATAAGCGCCTGCTCGTCACGCCCGGAGCGCTGAAGCAGTATGTTCAGAACAGCCACAAGTATTCCGACCGCGGCAATTTTGAAGATCAGATCAATATCCATTGCCACTCTCCTAAATAAGCGTAATAACTATCAGCGCGCCCGACGTGAGAGCGAGCCCCATCCCGAGCCTGCGCGTCTGCGGCAGAGCCTCCGCGGCAGCGGTATGCAGCTTTTCCATCGCCTCCCGGCAGCTTCGTATCGCCTCTGATTGGCTGTCGACGTCGTATCTGCCAAGAAATGAACCGAGCGTACATAAAAGCCGCGCCGCCTCCCCGGAATACCTCACGCTCTCCGTGACGCACTCCTCCCATATATTTTGAAAATCCCGGCTTCCAAGCTCCGGCAGGCGGCGCAGCAGTCCGGAAAGCAGTGCCTTACCGGCGCTCTCCGTCCTCGTATCTAACTGCGCGGCGAGTTCCGGCAGCGGCAATGCACGCGTCTCAAGCTCGTCCTGCATGAGACGAAGCGTATGGCAGAGCGCATTCAGCTCGTTTAGCTGTTCCCTTTTCAGCGCCGTATAGCTGCCGCCGCCATATACCGCAGCGGCGGCAATGAGCATTATTCCGATTATCCTCATGTTTTCAGCCTTTCAAGCATATAGCCGCGCCTGCCGTTACTCAGTGAAACGGTGAGCAGGTTTTCGAATACTCCTATTTCAAACAGCTCCCGATATAATGGCCGCCTGAGCATTTCAGCCAGACTTCTCCCGTGCGCTGTCGCAAGGACAGCTACACCGCATCCGGCGATCTCGCTTATAGCTTTGATGTCCTCGGGCTGCGTTATCTCGTCCATTGCGATCACCTGCGGGTTCATGCCGCGCAGCAGCATCATCGCCCCCTGCGCCTTGGGCACGTCCACAAGCACATCCGCGCATGAGCCTAGCTCAAACTGCGCCCGCCCATTTTCCGTTGCCGACAGCTCGTTGCGCTCGTCCACCACGGCGGTTCTGATGCCAGTCTCTGAAAACAGCCGCACGAGCTCACGCAGCGCTGTCGTCTTGCCGATACCCGGCGGCGCGGCTATGAGTGTGCTCCCAAGCCCGTCCGATATGATTTTATGCGCCTCTGCGCGGCATATATCACGGCACTCGTGCGGAATACGTATGACCGCGGAGCTGTAATTTCTGAAACCCGTAAGCTCCCCGCGATTGTATATCGCCTGCCCGCACAAGCCTATGCGCAGCCCGTGCCAGCTTATGTATCCGTTCCTCATCGACTGCATCGAGCTGTGCAGCGAAGCGCACGTCGCCTTTTCGAGCAATCGTATGAGCTCGTCCTGCTCAAATTCCTTGTCCCTGATGCGAAGCTCCGCCCCGCCGATAAGCGCTGTCGGCGGCTGCCCGATACGAAGTCGTATTTCCTCTGCGCGGTCAAAGCGCCCGCGGCTCAATGCCTGTCCAAGCGACGCTGGCAGCAGCGCGCAGGCCTCTCTGAATGCATCCATCCTCTCACTTCCTTGGGACAGACTATGCTCAAAGCACGGCATATATTACGCAGAAACGGTAAACGCCGTGCGGTGAACATATGTTCACTGCACGGCGTTTACTAATTAGCCTTAGGGCTTATCAAGTTTTACGTAGAATCATTTTAATAAAGTTGAGATATTTCCCGGCTCCCGCTTCCATTGACCGTCTGTCTCTCGCCGCGTAGGGATTGTCCTGCGTCAGCCAGTCTCTCCATACCTCATCACGGCTGTGCATTTCTTCAATGCACAGCGCTTCAACTCCGGGCGTCTTGGATATAACGCCGCGCCAGAATTCCACATCGTGCATAAAAGCTAACTGCTCCGGTGTCCATGACAGCAAAAGCTCCTCCGGCAGCGCGTCGTGGCAGTCCTTCACCATACCGGGCACAGCGATATAAATATATCCGCCGTGCTTCACGTAGGGCAGTATTTCATCGCTGAGATAAGCATCATCACGTCCGTAATAGTTGAAAGCTCCGACATTTACGACTGCGTCGAAGAATTCTTTCTCAACAGGCGCATCTTTCAATTCCGTTTTCAGCGGCAGCACATGACTGCTCAACAGCCCCTGAGATGTAAAGAACCGCCTGTTCTCCTCAGGATCACTCAGCGGATCGACGGCATAGACCTTGAGTCCGTACTCCTTCGCGAGGAATACCGAGGTAAGGCCTTTGCCGCAGCCGAGGTCACATACGACAGAACCTTGGCGGAGCGTGCTGTTTTCAAGCAGCTCTTCAGTGAGCTTTATCGGGTTGGGGCCTGACAGCCTGCTCATAAACGCCGCCGTGCCGTATTTCCTGCTGCGCGGATATTCATCCATGGAGGCGTACGGTTTTCTATAACCGCTTATTCCATAGACGAAATGCTCAAAATGCTTTTTCAGCAGATCAGATACCCTGCCCTTTGCGTCCATTCCGTCGTAAAGGTTAATAAGCGTAAACACCGGCCCATAAAACTCCAACGCAAGCTCGGCAGCCGAACGGTACCTGCGGTCAAAGCCCGGCATTTCACGCAGCAGATCCTCGGTGTACTTGAGCGGCCCCGTGCCGAGGTACTGCTGGAACAGTGCATTCATCTCTGGCGAACGGAATTGCTCCAGTGTGATCATGCGTCTGAAGCGTGATGCGAACGGATCCTCCGTCCAGTATATGAACTGCGCCATGGTGAAGCCGACTATCTGCTCTATCGCCGTGTTTCTGTAGCTCTCGGGCATTTCGTCGAATATCCCTACCGGCAGAGAGAACCGCTCCGCACCGCTGCGGTCGTTTTCCTCCATCCGCCGCAGGATGCTGTCAAATATATCCCGTTTATTCGTATAGTGCTTATACAGTGCCCCCTTGGTTATCCCAAGCGCATCCGCTATCATGCTTACGGACACCGCCTCATAGCCGTCCTTTGAAAACAGCTCCAGCGAAGCCAGCAGTATTTTTTCTTTTGTATCCATAAATAATTTACCCCCTTGCCAAGCAGTGAACGCCAGTTTACTTCATTATAGTAAACTGGCGTTCACGCGTCAAGCATTATTTATTCAGCCACGGTGATATTACATGCTTTTTGAGCATGAATGCCCTGTCGGAGATTTCCGCCATCGGCAGATCGGACATGGAGTCCGAGTAGAATTCATCAGAATGCCCGTCGGGATAGCGTTCATAAAAGCGGCGTACCTTTTCCTTGTCGTGGCAGTTTTCGCCGTCTATCTTCCCGCTGTGCTTATCCATTCTTGTGCCGATGAGATTGACTCCGAACTCACGGCAAACCGGCTCGAGCAAAAACTCCGGTGACGCGGAAATTATCACGTCATCGTCTTTTTTCTGTCTGAGATACCACTGGCCGATCCCGTCCATATGCTCTGCCCAGAAGCGCTCAACCTCGCTGTCGATATCCGGGATGTCCTTCAGAAATGCAAAAAGCTTTTCTTTCAGCTTTACAGCACTTCCGCCATTTACCGCGTAGGCGATAGCCTGCGGTATTACCCCGGGGAAATTCTTCAGCATTATCCATGGGTACTTTCTGAAGCAGTGCTTTATGAACGTGACCGAGCTGTCGGGATAGAATATCGTCTTGTCAAAATCGTAGATATTCAATATGCGTCACCGTACATAATAAAGGCGGTTTTCTTTTATCGGCTTTGCCGCCGGCGTTTCCGCGGGATAGCCGAGGATGCAGTTGCCGACGCCGATGTAATCTCCCTGCACTCCCCACTTTTCAAGCAGCGCTTTTCCCTCTGCTGATGCGAAAACCTCCTGCGCGCGGTTTACCCAGCAGGAGCCGATACCGAGCGCGGATGCAGCATTAATCAGGTTGCCGAGCACAAGGCTCCCATCCTTTACAGCGTTTGCGTTATCCGCCTCTGCCAGTACCACAAGCACGGTCGGTGCGCCGTAAAATGGGTCGCCATTTGCTCCCATGACCTGCGCGTTGAGCTTTGACATATAAGCGATCGTGTCCTTGTCCTGCACGGCGATTATAATTGCCGGCTGCCTGTTCATCGCGCTCGGCGCGCAAAGCCCCGCCTTGAGTATCTGCTCAAGCTCACCATCGCTTATCTGCTCGCTCTTATATTTTCTGACGCTGCGGCGTTCATACAGCGCATTCAATCCGTCCTTCATGTGTTCTGTCCTTTCATTTGAGTCTTAACGTGTTTATAAGCACAGCCGCCGAAACAGCAAAGCATGCTATGACTGCCGCTGTAACTGAAAGTATACCGGCTGCGCCGAGCACGGCGGCAGCGAGATTTACGCATATTCCGGCAGCGATATTTTCCAGAGAAATATGCGAGGCAAGCTTTGAGATTCCTATTGCCTTCGGGAGCTTTCTGATGTCTCTGTCCATCACGAGCACGTCCGCCGACATGAATGCAGCCTCCGAACCGAGCGCCCCCATTGCGATGCCGACATCTACCCTCTCCATAAGTGCCCGGTCGTTATAGCCGTCTCCGACAAAAGCGACGCTTGATTTGCTGCCCTTGTTCGACATCAGGTATGCCAGCGCCGAGAGCTTATCTTCGGGCTTGAGCTCCGCGCGCAGCATGTCAAAGTTGAGCTTTGACGCAAGCGGGCGCGCTACGGAGAGCACGTCCCCGGTGAGCAGCACCATTTTCTTTATACCCTGGACGCGCAGACTTTCAAGCGCGTCAAAAGCCCCGCTGCGTATCCGGTCAGCTACAAGTATATGCCCGCAGTATTTCCCGTCGACAGCCACGTGTATCGCCGCTCCGCTGCGGCTTGGCAGCTCGCAGCTTATGCCGTGCTCCTCAATCAGCGCCGTGTTCCCGACATAGACCAGTGCATCCCCGACAATGGCGCTGACTCCCCTCCCGGGGATCTCCTCGACCTGCGTCACCTTCATGTCCTTCGCGCTCCTGATGCCCACGGCCTCACGCAGTGCATACGCTATCGGATGCCGCGAGAAGATCTCCGCAGAAGCGGCGGTCGTGAGCAGCTCGCGCTCCGTCATGTTCACCGGGAAAACATCGGTTATGACATAGCGCCCCTCTGTTATAGTCCCGGTCTTGTCGAACACCATGGTCTCCGCCATGGCCATGGACTCTATGCAGTCCTCGCCCTTTACGAATATGCCGAGCTTTGCGGCAGCGCCTATGCTTTTTATGTAAGCAAGCGAAACAGAGAGCACCGCCGCCGAGGGGCACGCGCAGATAAGAACTATTGCAGCTCTGCGCAGCATCTCCAGCCATTCGGCATTGAACATCGGCACGACCACCGCAAGCACCAGCGCGAGCGCAAGCATGGACGGCGTGTATACGGAGATAAACTTGCGTATAAAGCTCTCCTGGCTCGACCTGAACTGCACCGCTTTCTCGGACATACGCACGAGCCGAGCCGCGGTCGACTGCTCAAAGCTCTTTGTAACGCGCACCCTTATCGGAGCCGTGACATTCGTACACCCGGAATATACCTTGTACCCGGCCGCGACGTCCCATGGACGCGCCTGTCCGGATATCGCGGAGGTGTCCACTGTTGTCACGCCCTCGACAATGATACCGTCAAGCGGTATACGCTCCCCCGCCGGAACCTGAATAATATCGCCGACATTCACATAGTCCGGTTCGACGTTCAGTACGCCCTCGGCGGTTTCCACATTTGCCGTGTCGGGCTTTATTTCCGGCAGCGCCTTGAGCGCCGCGCCGCAGCGTTCACTGACGAATGTTTCCAGAAGGCGCACCACCCGGAAAAGAATCAGCAGCAGCACAGCCTCCGTATAAAAGCCTATCGCAAACACCGCAATGGCCGCAATGAGCGTTATCTGCTCCGCTTCAAAATACTTCCGTTCTATAAGCTTGTCTATTGCGTCCATCAGTATGGCAAAGCCCGCAATGACAAACGGTATCAAGAACGCGACGCACTTCATCCAGCCCTCTGCCAGGAGAAACGACAGTGCTACCAGCAGTACAGCCGCGAACACGACCGGCGCTATTCCGCCGAAGCTTATGGAGCCGCAGTCCGCAAAGCCGCGTTTTGCCTTTTTCGCCCCGCGGCTCTCCTCGTCGATCTCATCGATCTCCGGAAATTCCTGCGGTTCGTCTTTTGTTTTCAGATGTCGGCTCTGCTCGGAAACATGCTTTCCCATAACGCATCCGTCCTTGTCAATAGATGGTAATGCCCAATTAATTCTTCTCAAGCTACATGATACATCCTTGACCCGATTTTGTCAACAAATTGCAACTTATTGAATATAACAAAATTGCGGAGCAGCAGAGCCGCTCCGCAATTCTGTATAAAGCCAAGCTTTTTCAAGCTTACTTCATGCCGTTCTCGTAAGCCTCGATCATCTTCTTGAACGTGTGACCCATGGAGCCGAGCGTGCCGGAATCCGTTGTGTTTTCAGTGCTTTTGCCATGTTCGGTCATATCAGTAGTGATGTTGCCTGCGTGACTTTCGAGCTTTCGCAGGTACTTTTCTGTTGTTTCTCCGGTGAAAATTTTGATTTGAAGCATCATCGTATTTTCATCCTCAGGCGTCACAAAGATTTTGCTGATGTACTTATCTATAAATTCTTTTGTAACTATACCTTGCGATGCTTCGTCTTGAGCACGTGCGAGAACTTTGCGCATTTCATCAATTTTCCGCTTGAATTCGTCACCTTCGGACGCAAGCTGTTCCAACTCTGCGATTTCGGATTCTGCATCCTGAATCTCTTTGTTGCAGTCGGCTGTCATCTGCTTGAAGTCTGCACTGGTGATACTGTCCTCGGCCACGAGCTGCAGGAGCTTATTCTTTTTGCGGTTGGCAAAGTCCACTATTTTTTGCTGCTGGGCAATCTTCTCGGAGATCTTTCCATTCTGTGCCAGCTCAGTATACATTTTTACGTATTCCTCAACCATTGCGTCGGCATCTGCTTTCGTGTCCTGGAACACTTCGAACAGAATGGGCTTGATCTCATCTTCGTATATTGCGAAGGACTTGCAAGAGTCTGCGCCGTTTTTGATTTTACCGGAGCAGAGCCACTTGCTGTTTTTATTTCCGCTTTTGTCCTTCGACTCGCGGCGATAATACGGCTGGCCACACTGTGTACACCATAGCTTTCCTGTCAGCAGGTTTGCATGGTTGCAGATTCCCTGACGTGCTTTGACATCCTCGCTGCGGCGCTTCAGGATCACATTGGCTTTGTCCCACAGCTCTTCAGATACGATTGCGGGTACGATTTCGCCGGTTTCATCCTTGAACATGACCCATTCCTCTGGCGGAAGGAATTTTTGCTTTTTAGTGAACATGTCCACGACCTTGACTTTATTCCCGACGTAGTACCCTTTATACTTTGGATTTGAAATCATATTGGACATGGTCGTGTGTGCGATCTTATTGCCGTTGTGATTCCGATAGCCCTTGTCCCAAAAGATCTTTTCAATCTGCTTCATTGAGTATTCGCCGGTAGCATAGAGTTCGAACAATTCGCGGACCATGGTGGCTTCTGTTTCGTCTATTACCAATCTGCCATCAGCTTTCGTATACCCGAAGATACGGCTGTTGCCGAGTACGACGCTTGATTTGATTGCCTGCTGGTGGCCGAATTTTACACGCGAAGACAGCTTGCGCAGCTCGTCCTGCGCAATAGACGACATGATGGACAGGCGCAATTCAGAATCTTCATCGAATGTATTGATGTTGTCATTCTGAAAGAACACACCCACACCATAGCTTAGAAGTTGGCGCGTGTACTGGATGGAGTCGAGAGTGTTTCTTGCAAATCTGGATATTTCCTTTGTTATCACTAAATCGAATTTGTCAGTTGCTGCGTCGTCGATCATGCGGTTGAAGTTCTCGCGCTTCTTTGTTGAAATACCCGAGAGCCCTTCATCAATATATCCTTCTACTAAAGTCCAAGCTAAATTCTTCTTGATGAGGTTTTCATAGTATGCGATCTGGTTTCCCAGAGAATTGAGCTGTGCGTCGCTTTCAGATGACACTCGGGCATAGTAAGTGACACGCAGTGGAATATCATAAATAGATCGTGTTTTGAGCATCATTCTTATGCTGTGTATATCCATGCTGATGTCTCCTTGGTTTTCGTTGTATCATCACTATATCATTTGTGTGCGAATAAATCAATATAAACTTCAGAAACGGGGAGCATCAAATTTAGTGATGCTCCCCGATAGTAATTTATTTAGCGGCAGGCGGCATTAATGCATTTATCATATTCTTCATGCGATTTCGTTCCGCTTCCGTGATCAGCCCATTTTCAAACAGTGTTTGATTGTAGTAATTGAGCCATAGCTGTTCCGCCATAGATTTCTTTGTCTGTTCAAGCGATTTGGTCTGATGAACAGTCACTGCTGCCCGCCCCCTTTGCTGATAAAATTATTACCTTGATATGCAAGAAAAATACAGGTCTTGAGTAACAACTCTTTCTAAAATGCAAAGGCAGCAACCAACTACATGGTTTGCTGCCGGTCTCGATCGATATCCTTGTTTTTGTTTGCCGCAATAATTGCACCGGCAGTTATGCCGATTGCTGCGCCGAGATTTTTTTGCCGCAATTTCAGCTTCTATTTTCCTGCGCTGAGCTTCAGGGTCATCGCTGTCGTCATCTATGAGACTCAGCCCAGCAACAAGAGATGCCGCACCAATTCCCACAGCACCAGAATGATTGTCGGCAGATACATCTGCCAACGGATTCGATTCGCAGAGCTGTGCATGGAAGCGGTTGCCTCGGAGAGATTGATAGAATATTTCTCGTTGACTCTCCCAACCTGTTTCTCGAACTCCTTCAGCAAAGTTTCTTGGCTCTGCTGCATCCTGCTCAGACTGAGGTCTATGGCATCTTCCGTCCTCTTCAAATGTGCGGCACAGCTTTTGTTCAGCTCCGCTGCCGTCGTTTGCATATCGGAGCCCACCGTCTGGTACTGCCCCATCAAAGACTTCACCTGCGCTTTGAGCATCATGTCCAGATCCTCGTCCGTAATGAGCCGATCCATGGTGTCTTGCAGCTTGAGAGCTGACCGACCTGTCAGTTCCAGCGCTTCGATAAGCCCTGTCCAGTTCGCCTCCGTCAGCGTGACCGCTTTCTGAATGTTCGCGGCTTTGTCTATGCTTCGGCTCAGCGCGGTCTGCTGCATAACTTTCATTTCTTCCATAGTGGGCTGCATGTTCCGCTTCTCTAATGTAGAATTCATATTCCATGTTCTCCTTTAAATATTTTTCATCGTGTAAGCGAAAATCCCGACAGCGGTGGCCGTCGGGATCGGTGTAAGTTATATTCGCACGGGTATCTGTCCACTTGACAAGATAACCTTCGCTTCGCATAAATTCAATAAACTGATTTTTATTTACGGCATACTTCATACATTCATCGATTTGAATAGCGAGAGACACTTTCCAACTCTCACCTTTCATGGCTGTACGATACTCAGCCTGCTTGATGCCGGAGCTTTGATTTCCGGTAGGCGTACAGATTGAAAAGCCATGCCGCGCACATATCTCATCAGAGGCTTTTCTTAATTGAGCAAGGCCATTCTTTTCAAAGTGCAGTTTTTTACCGCTCCTAAAGCTGACCGAGTTAACAATGAAATGAGAATGTATATGCGCTGCGTCCGAGTGTGTGGCAACAATTACTTCGTGGTCACTCCACTGCTGCGCAGCTTCAAGGCAGCAGCGTGAGCTTCCTGCGGAGTTATATTTTCATCCGGGTGGAAAGACTGCACAAAATGAAAATACATTTTACCATCACACTTGCCATGCTGAAGTTTCGTGCTGATGAATTGCGTGTAGCAGATATCCGGCTGGCAGTTGACACAGGTAACCAGCTGCCGGTCGTTGAAAGTAGTTTTCTTTTCTTGCACTACATATTTCAGTACGGCAGATAAACCCGCGCGGCTCTGTCCTTTTGGACTGTTGATTGCTGTGACTGTCGCTATGTCTCACACCTTCTTTTCAAGAATTTCTTTGAGTATTTTTTGAATCTCAAGATAGAGCTCATACGTTTCAGATAGATTGACCGCGCTTATTCTTCCCATGTTAGAAAGCATTGTCAGCTGATTTAGATTTGTGCCTTGCTGCCTCAATTCAGAAATAAAATCATTTATACCATCAATGCGTTTTATCTCTTTGCCTACAGCACAAGTCGTAAGGTACTTTGTCAAATCCATCTCTGCTGATTTTGCTTTTTTACGAATGGTTTCCGCATCGCGTTCCGTGACACGAAATGTGATTGGAATCGGTTTTCTGCGCTTGGGTTTATTGCTCATCCTTTTACCTCCATAAGTGGGTTCGGGCTTCTGCCCGCAAAAATGCCTATGGTCGCGGACAGCCAAAGGCGATGCTTGCTGTCGCCCCGAGGGGCAGCATTTTTTGCGTATCCACGTCCGATTGCTTTATCTGCAACCGGCTAAAACGTGGATTTATTTCACTGCTGTGTCCGCAGACCGCCCGCAAAGCGGCTGCTCGCTGCCGCTGCAGGGTCGGTAGGGTCGACCTGCTGGACACCCGGTGTATCGTCACTTTCGGCACGATGAAGCTCAATAAGCCGTCTGCCGTTGCTGCGGCGCACTGTGCCGTGGATACCAAGTTTGCTTAGAACATCAAGGTTTTGAAGCACCATGCGTGACACTTTTTTTGGAGTGATCTGCTCCGTGCCGGCAGGGTCAATCAACTCAGACAGCTCAGTCGGAGTGCCGATAAATTCGGTACGCTCGTGCATTAACTCAGAGAGAAGAAAAACAATTCTGTCTCCCAGCAGCTCCGGCTGTTTTCTGCTGTCGCCAACCATCTCCCACACGTTATCTGCGTTGCGCTCCAACGTCAGTTCACGGTATTCGATGTCGCGTCCGATGCAAGAGAGCTTTGCCTTGCCGCTGCCGCGCCTGTCTTCTATCAATGTGAAGCTTGAATCCACTGCACCGCTGATGGCGGTCGTACCTGAGATGCGGCTGAACACATCATCAGCAGTTTCTTTTCGCAGATGATGAATCAGCAGTATAGCTATTCCACTTTCATCTGCGATCTTCTTCAATGCTGACAGGTCGCGGTAGTCGTTGGCGTAGGTGTTATCATAGCCGGTTCCGCGAATCATTTGCAGAGTGTCAATGATTATGAGTACGGTATCAGTATGCTCTGCGAGAAAGATATGCAGCTGGTCCTCCAAACCTTTGCCAAGCATGCTGCTGTCCGTCGCGAAGTAGACATTGGCTGGAGCGTCCTCGGTGATTTCAAATAGACGGTTTTGAACGCGCAGTGTAGAATCTTCCAAGCAGAGATACAGTGTAGTTCCCTGCTTCACAGGCATTCCCCAAATGGCATCTCCCTTAGCAACGGTTACCGCTAACCATAATGCCAGCCATGACTTGCCCACCTTCGGTGAGCCCGCAAGAATATGCAGCCCCTGAGACAATAGCGTGTCTACTATAAAATTTAGCGGCTGGAGGGGCTTACTCATAAGTGTTTCACCGTCAACAGTTTTAAGTGCTTGAATATTGTTTCTGCTCATTTTTTGATCCTCCTAAAAAAATTACCTCCGCAAAATGCGGAGGCATCGTTTGATATACAGAGAGTGACCGACCATCACTGCTCTGCTTGTATTGTATTGGAAAAAATGATAAACTGATTGTTGTACAGGACAATATAATTTCAACGCAGGACAAATTACGGAGGACGACATGGACGGCAGCATCATTTTCTATATCTATGACAAGTGTATAGAGCTGAACGGCAAACAGTTTTCTGCCGGTGAACTGACTGCGGACTTTCTCAATATCTCATCGGATGAGTACTACCAGATGCATAGATGCATGACCAGCATAACAGAATTAACAGATACGTACGACAAGAGCAAAGGCAAAGACACGCTGTGGGAAATAAACAATAGTATGGAGCAGCTTTGCAATTTGCTGCGCCGTTACACAGTGTTCAATGTTCTCCTGGGAGAGGATGAAGAACTTTTCTTCTCTGTGTTCCGTAGGCTCACAGAACAGTACGATTTCTTCTCCGCGGCAGAGCGCACAGTATCGAAAAGTGAACGACTGCGGCAAATCAAATCCATTGCTGACAAGTTTTTATGCTGCGAAGACGATTCGTCAGAGCGGGTAGATTTGTTAGCCCTTCATACAACCGACGATGAAAATAAGGCTGCGTTCTTCAACGAATTGTACCGTATGCTCGGCGTAACCGGAGAAGCTTGGTCACAGTATAAAGAGCATATAGAACGCTATAAATCATACCTTCATGATATACGGGCTTTCAATGGTACCATCTGTAACTTTATAAATTTTCGTCTGTCAAAGTTAGAACATAACAGTCCAGAGGATTATGCCGCAGCGCTCTATGTTTTCTATAATGACGAGCGCACTGCTGAAAAACTTATCGTAAATCCAATACGAAATAACGGTGACTGCTTCAGGCTGTATGACGATTACAATCTTTCTTATGTCCCAAGAGAGCTACCGAATGGCAAGGTCGTTATCAGCCAGAAGCACATGACAGACAGTGTGCAGGCACTTTTGAAGGCAGACTATATACTGGCGTTGAACAGTGGGTACAATATTCGCCGCTGCGTTGTCTGCAACAGATATTTTCTTTTGAAAAGCGGTGCGCATGCCCTGTACTGTGACGGCGCATCTCCATATGATCCACGGTATTCGTGCAGACAATTCGGAACCTTTGAGATTCAGAAAGAACTGGCGAGGGATAACCCAAAGATCGCTGCAAAGAACAGAGCTTTTGCCCGCATTGATCAAGACAGAAAAAGAGGAAACATTTCCAGAGACGACTGCCGTAAAGCAAAAGACCATGTACGCGATATAGAGTGTGTACGCAGCGGAAACTATAATAATGAAAAAGGATTGTTGACCACCTTTGTGACTCCGTTCATAGATGGAGCAATGCGAAGGCACATGGAAACAAGTCTTGGAACTCTCTCACTTGACCGTGACGACATGGTCATGGCACGCAATGCTCAGCGGCTTTATAATTCGGAATACATGGATGTGAGTGAAATTGCCGCGGAGCTAAACATCTCCGATAAAGATGCAGCGCGGTACATCAGTTATGCCACTCACTTCCTCGGCTTTGAGGATCTTAGCGATGATGACTCAGACGTTTTTGAATATCTTTTAGAGGACAAGTCGGCCGAGGACCCAGCACTTATCATCTACCGACGCGAGCGTATGAAACTTTTCAAGGAGCTGTTTGACGCTTTGCCAAAGAAAGACCGGGATATCCTCGGCAAGTGTTACGGAGTGTTTGGGTATCAGAAGGAACCGCTGAAAAGCATAGCAATGTACCATCTGATGAAGGTAGACGCTGTAGAGAAAAGCAAGAATACGGCAATCAAGAAGGTCAGAAAGTTGTATGTCGGCAGCATGATGCAGCTATGGGATGATGTGCATCGGCTAATGCGCAGGCCAATTTTTCCGCCATGAGGTAACGGAATAATAAGCGTATTGTGTTGCAACCAGCAATACAATGTGGTATACTACATAAAGAAAGGTAGGTGCTTATCATGGCAATAAAGAGTGCAAATGTGACGGCTCGTGTGCAGCCGGAAATCAAGCAGCAGGCAGAAGCGATTCTTGCTAATATCGGGCTGCCGGTGTCTGTGCTGATCGACACCTTGTATCGGCAGATCATAATGACTGGCGGTGTTCCGTATTCACTGTCTGTGCCCCAGATCCCTACACGCGACAGCATGACAGAGGCACAGTTCAATGCAATGATGGAAAAAGGATATCAGCAGGCAAAAAACGGTCAGGCAATACCGGTAGATGAAGCTTTTGCCCAGATCCGTAGTGAGCTTTGAACATGGATTATCAAGTAACTCTGACCCCACAGGCAATGGAGCAGATTCGTCAGACTGCGTTGTATATTGCTCATACCTTGCAAGAGTCGGAAACTGCAAAACGCTGGGCTGATCTGCTTTACAAAGAGATCGCCGGACTTTGCTTTATGCCGTCGAGATATCCTTTGGTAGAGGAAGAACCGTGGCGCAGCAAGAGAATTCATAAAATGCCGGTAAAAAATCATCTTGTATATTATTGGGTTAACGAAGAAGCTAGGATCGTATATGTCACTGCCGTTATCTACGGTCGGCGTGACCAATTAGCAGCACTTGCGGACATAACGCAGGACTAATTTTAAATCGATAAACCAATTTACCACCAAGGGCATTTCCCTTGGTGGTATTTTTTGACAAACATCAAGTGAATACCTTAAATGACTTGCCGCCTACAATATATCCAATCAATATTTCAGCACCAATGTGAACTCTATCGAGCCAGCGTAGCAGAAAATGCAAAGATAGTTGACTGCTGTCTTTTGTGCTGCGCTCCTGCCGCAGAGCCAATCGTGCGGCAGGAGCGTTAGTCTATTTAATAGTTAGTCCTGTGTTCTTCGACGTTGAAGACGCAGTCATTGCCGTGGCTGTGATCATACGGAGTGATAAGCCATTTGATGCAGCCGTCCTGCTTCTCTGAGAACACCTCATAGCCATGCATTATGTCGTTTAGCGGAGCTTTATGAGTTCCAAGCCACTTGACGTCAAGCTTGCCGTCTACCATGTCCTTAAACATCTCATCGCAGCCGTCGAAATTCTGCATGCCGCTTTTTATCGTAAGATTTTTCCCCAGCACGAGAGCCCAGTTGATTGTTATGGGATGCCCTATAACGGAGACAGACGATACAGTACCTTTCATACGAGCCATCTGAATAGCATTATTCATTGACTCTTCCGTGCCGATAGTTTCAATAACAACATCAGCGCCGCAGTATTCTGTCATCAGCATGGATGTCTGCACGGGGTCCTGTTCCGCTGTACAAATAACAGCATCGGCGACTCCCTTCTCAATAGCTTTGTCGAGCCTTGCTTTGCTGCGGTTGACAACGATGACCTGCTTTGCCCCTGCCTTTTTGCTGAGCATAGCAGCCATAAGCCCGATAGGGCCAGTTCCATAAACTATAACACGGTCTCCGGCCTTTACCCCGCCATTGTGTACACCGAAATATGCAGTGGCAAGCACATCATTCACCATAACGGCTTCATCTTCGGTCAGATTTGCCGGGAGATGCTGCATGCTGGTATTTGCAAACTGCACACGGGTGTATTCTGCAAAGCAGCCGTCAGGGCCATTGGGAACTCCTATGCATCCAGCATTCTGACATATGGCGCCCATTCCGAACATGCAGGTGTAGCAGTGCCCGCATGAGTATGCCGGACGGACGATCACCTTGTCACCGGGCTTGAATCCCTCGACTGCACTGCCGACTTCGATGACCTCGCCGCAGTATTCATGCCCAACAGTCATCTCAGGAACCTGCCCCATTTCGCCAAAGTACATATGCAGGTCACTGCCGCAAATCGTGGCAAGCGTGACTCGTACTATTGCATCCGTCGGTTCTACGATTTCAGGCACGGGTATGTCCTTGATTTCCATCTGCTTGGGTATTCCTTGGGTACGCAGGGCTTTCATAGTTTTTTGTTCCATAATTCTTTCCTTTCATTTTATTATGCCAACGCATTCAGAAGTGCCTTGGCAACATTTTTTGCATCTCCAACAAAACTGTAATCGGATGATTCGAAAAAGGCGTTTGCTGCATCGCGATTAATATTTATAACCATTCCACTATCACGCATACCGCACATATGGTGAGCTGAGCCTGACACACCAAATCCGATGTAAACCTTTGGGGAGACAGTTGTGCCGCTTATACCTACCATGTTCTTTTCTGTCGCTCCGCACTGCATATCAAGTGCATTTCGTGTGCAGCAAGCAGCACCACCAAGTCTGTCAGCAAGCTTGTTAGCCAGTTGCCACCCCTCTGCATCCGCCATTCCTGCGCCGCAGCAGACAACGACCTCAGCATCCGCAAGCGAAACGCCTGACGCGGCTTCCGTCTCTGCACTTATAAGCCTTATGCCAGGCAGAGCAGGACAGTCTGCGCTGAAGCGAATAACTTCTCCTGGAGCAGTCGGCTTTATCGCCCCGCCACTGAGTCTTACGGTTGCCATCTGAGGTTTCTTTTTCGGGCAGAGTATCTCACTCATCACCTGTCCACCGAATGCAGGGACAGCGCCCACAAATATGCCATCTCTTATTTTGGCGGAAATACAATGCACATTAACGCCGGTTTGCAGGTGAACACCAAGAGTGGAAGCAATAATAGACGCACTGTCTGTAGCCGGGAACAAGAATATTTCCGGCTCATGCTCTTTGACAAGTGGCAGAAGTATCTTTGCAATACGCGCGTATTCACACGGGAGAACGTCCTCGTTCTCGCCCCAATAAACTTTGGGAATGCCGCTGGACGCCAACGCTTTTGCTGCTTCGAACGTGCCCCGTCCTGCAAGAACCGCGCACAGTTCAAATTCTCCGTCACCAGCAAGCTCCTGTGCCTTGGCCAGAAGCGCTTCGCTCATGCTGTCTGCTTGTCCACCAGCGAGGCTGACATATACCCATAATTCCTTTTTCATATTGCAGCCTCCTTAAAGCGTTATTCCGACAGCGGAAAGTCTCGTGATGATCTCATTTGCAAGTGTTTCGTCATCGCCTTCAATTATCTTACCACTGCGTGAGCCATCAATGGGATAGAGCTCACCGTTCTGTGTTGGAGAATTTTTTAGACCTATGCGCCCCGTGTCGAGTTCAGGCAGATTGGCCGCTGAAAGCACCGTTAGTTCTTTCCGTGCTGCTGCAACAATATTTCTGACCGACACAGGCCCAACGCTGTTTATGCTGCGGTTCACAGATATGAGGGCAGGCAGATCGCATTCCCAATTCAGCATCTGTCCGTCGGCTTTCGTCTCGACTGTAAGCTTGTTACCATTAAGTTTAACAGACGACGCATTGTGCAGATGCTGTATACCGAGCCACTCCGCGAGCTGTACCGAAAGCTGCCCTGTACCACCGTCATCACTTGCAGCACCGGTGATTATGAGGTCTACGCCGCCTATATGCTTTATGGCGCAAGAGAGCGCATAGCTGGTTGCAAACGTATCCCCGCCTGCAAAAGCCCTGTCGCTGAGTATTACAGCTTTGTCACCTCCGCGCGCCATAGCTTCGCGTATACATTTTTCAGCTGAAGCAGCCGGTGCCATACTCAGAACGGTAACATTGCAGTCTTCCTGCTTCTTTAGCTGGGCAGCAAGCTCCAACGCGTTTTTGTCCAAAGTGCTTATTACACTTTCGCTGGCACTCCGACGAACAGTTTTTGTGGTGGTGTCTATAGTTACATTATCAGATGCAGGAACAGGCTTTACGCATACTATGATATTTATTGCCATTTTCTGCCTCTCATTAAGCGTTGCGATCGCCGACAATGGGAACGAGCGGCATAGAGGTTTCTATGGGCAGACCAAGCTGAAGCGCGATCTGTTCCTTATGGAAGTTCGTCGGGTTTTCGCCAATGGTGTTGCATATTGCGTCGCGCAGATAGCGCGCAATGCCGGTGGCCTCCATGTATCCAACGCCGCCGTGAAGTTTTATTGCAGCTTCGGCAACATCGCAGGCCATTTCAGGCACAGTGGCTTTGGTGATATGTATCATCATGGGGTCGGGCGTGCCTTCGTCAGTGATTTCGGCTGTACGGTAAAGAATGCTGCGCATAAGCTCTATCTTGCACTTCATGTCAACAAGCTCATGAGCCACTACCTGAAGACTGGACAAAGGCTTGCCATTTCTGATGCGTCCATTGAGATAGTCCTTTGTCTTTTGGAATACGCTCTCCGCTATGCCAAGTGAAATCGCACTGATATCAAGATAGCACTGAGCGGTGAGGAACGGGTCGATCTTATTGGCATCCTCTGGAACCATAACATTCTCATAAGGAACAAGAACATTGTTGAAAAGAACAGTGCCCGTGCCAGTGCCGTGCATACCCATCTTGTGCTCGACGAGGCTGCCGCCGCGCTGGAGTCCTTCAGAATTGCCGTCAACAATAACAGAGCAGAAGTTATCACCCATAACGCCGCACACTACGATCACGTCGGCAACGCTGGAGTTGGTGCAGAAAATCTTCGTTCCGTTGACAATGAAGCCCTTTTCACTCTGGGTGCCCATCTTCTGAAACTCTGCGCAGGGTATAACACCGGCGGCTTCAGTTGCAGCAACGGCGCCAATGACTTCGCCAAAAGCCATGTCGGGAAGGTACTTTTCCTTCTGCGCTTTTGAACCGAAGTTGTATATCTGACGAGTAGCCAGATGATGTGCGTCTATTGCCAGCGCAAGTGCGGGGCATTCCTTACCTATCTCTTCGAGAACGATCTTGTCCATTGTGCCGCGCATGCCCATGCCGCCATATTCGCTTGTAAAGGAAACGCCTATGAAGCCAAGTTCAACGCAGCGCTTCCAGAGCTTCATGGGAAATTCGTTTGTCTTCTCAAGCTCCGCGGCAGCAGGCTTGACCTCGTCCTCAACGAATTCGCGCAGGCTCTTGATGATCAGTTTCTCTTCCATTGTGAATTTCATATATGCTTCTCCTTTCAGTTTCTGCCTTTGGCAGTAATGACAGTTTTATTATATCAGCAAGTCAAAAAATTGTTCAATATGCAATATTTTGCGCTTTTGTATGCTGATTGAACAGTTCTCCTGTTTTTGTACAATGACTGATCAGGACGCAAAAAAGCATACGGCAAAAACCGTATGCTTCAATTTTTTGCTTACATAATTTTTCGCATATATTTCATCAGCTGCTCTGGTGTGTCTGAAAGTCCGTTCCTGCACCATTGACGGAACACTCCCCAGCCCCCGTAGAAACTGTACGAGAAGCGGTACATCGCATCGTTCATATCGACTGTATCTCCTCTTGCTTTTAACGACTCGATATATTTGGTCAGTACGAGCTCGGTTATGCGCTCAATAACGTCCTGCCCTTTTTCATGGCCGAGTATTGTTATGGCGTATTCAGGCCAGGAAGAAAGCAGAGCCATTATGTCCCTAAGTATATCCAAATCATTTTCATCGCTGTGTGGCTCTTCATAAACGCGGCATATCATTGGAGTTATAGCGTCAATATACCAAGAGTTTATATAATCTATAAGGTCATTTATGTCTCTGTAATGTACATAAAATGTTCCCCTGCTGATATTTGCAGTCCTGCAAATATCAGCAACGCTTATACGGTTGAACTGTTTCTCTTTCAGGAAACCAAGAAAAGTATTGCATATCAGATCCTCTGTCAGCTTATTCTGCATCTCGCGAACGCTCTGCGCCATTTTCAATCCTCCTCAATATGGTCATGTGAAAGCTGATGTGCCGTGTTCCATGAGTTCGGCCAGCATACGGCCAACCTCTTCCGGTTTTTTTATTTTCCCAGTTCCAAACCAACTGACTACAGCAGCCATTGTGCCGCGAATGATGTATGCCGCAATCATGGCGCTGTCTTCTGAACTGATGTTGCTATTAGCATTCTTAAGGTCATTTATCACATAAGACGATGCCCTCTTTACCAGTCTGTCCATGAGTTGGGTGTTCATTTTTTCCCCGTGCAGCAGACTTACAATATCTGGGTTATCAGCAAAAATTCTGCATATTTCAGTGCTTCTCTTCGCCGGAGGCATAGGTGAGCGATAAACGCGCTCCATTTGACCGACAAAGTCCGATGATATTTCCTTAAAAAGTGCATTTATATCGCTGTAGTGATAATAAAAAGTGTTTCGATTTATATTTGCTTTTTCACATACCGCGCTGACACTTATGCTGCCGCATCCGCACTCGCTTGCAAGTGATAAAAAAGCTGCTCGTATATTTTCTTTTGTCCTGAGTATACGTCTGTCGATTTTTTCGTTTCCTGAACTCATTTTATTTCCCTATTGTACAATTTTTGACCATATTGTTCGATAACGAACAGCATGAATTATAATGACCGTTGTGCGTAAAAAATATAGTGTTATAATATAGTCAAACCTTGAGCGTGTCAAGGGAAAAATGAAAATCGGAGGGAAATCACATGGAATACGCGACTTTGTATAACGGAGTTAAAATGCCGCTGGTTGGTTTGGGTGTTATGCTTACACATGGCGATCAGTGCGAACAGATGGTCAAAGATGCACTGGATGTTGGATATAGGCTTTTTGATACTGCAAAAGCCTATGAAAACGAGGCTGCTGTCGGCAAAGCGATTTCCGAAAGCGGTATAGACCGCAAGGGAGTGTTTCTGACAAGTAAGATATGGATAACGGATACAGGCTATGAAAAAACAAAAGCCGCCATCGAAGACTCTTTTGAAAAGCTCCGCACGGACTATATAGACCTTTTTCTCATTCATATGTGTGCCGGTGATTACTACGGCACATACCGCGCCTTTCAGGAATACTACAAAGCAGGGAAACTCCGTGCAATTGGCGTATGCAATGCTTCTCCCGAACGTCTGGCGGATCTTGTGACTTTCAATGAAATTCCGCCGATGGTTGAACAGGTCGAAACAAATGTTTTCTTCCAGCAACATGAACTGCACGGCTATATGGAGAAGTACCATGTGCATCATGAGGCGTGGGGACCTCTGGCTCAGGAGCGAATCAGAGAACTGGTTGCACATCCGCTGCTGAATGAGATCGGTAAAAAGTATGGCAAAACATCGAGCCAGATCGCACTCAAGCATTGTGTACAGCGCGGAATAACGGTTATACCCAAGTCCGTGCATAAAGAGAGAATGGCGCAGAACATTGATCTTTTTGACTTCACCTTAAGTGATGAGGATTTTGCCGCCATTACGGCGCTTGACGAGAAAAACTCTGTAAAGTCTGATTACAGCAATCCGCAGGGAATAGAGTTTATCGCATCTGAGCTTCACGGGAAGGGCGAGCTTCACAAAAGATACGGCAACGATTACTACAAAGACTGATAGCGGTTTATTATGACTCAATAATTCAATCATCTGCACACCATGCTCAAATCCCCACCAGCAATGCCCAGTGGGGATTTGAGTTGTTTACACTACTATGCTTGCTATGTATTTGATCTCCTGCATGTGCGCTAATGCAGTCCTGTCGCTCCGTATGAATCTCATGGTTCGTATGGTACTCATCTTCTTGACCATCTGGCCGCCGACGGAGCCTGCCTGACGGCTGGTGAGCTCGCCGTTGTAACCGTTCTTGAGGTTGACGCCGACTTCAGCAGCGGCTTCCATCTTGAACTTATCCATTGCCTCACGGGCTGCGGGGTTGACAAGATGATTACTGGTATTGGTAGACATAGTTTGCATCTCCTTTTTGATGTTTTGGGTTCGTTGCCCGTGCTTATCTTCTGCACTCAGGTTTTCTATATTCATAAAAAGGAGATGTAATTTTTTCATATTCGTGAAGAAACTGCCGCTTTTCCATGTACTCGTATTAAGCGCGTCTTATTTTTCTTCATCCACAAATTCAAACAGATCCTCGACCGTCACACGGAACACCTTCGCAATATCCATCGCCAGCTTAAGTGACGGATTGTACCTGCCGTTCTCAAGGTGAACGATCGTTTCTCTTCTCGCTCCGACAAGCTCGGCAAGCTCGCTTTGCTTATACCCTGCCTTCTCGCGATATTCTTTGATTTTTGTTACGAGCGCCATTTTAAATTCCCTTTGCATCCATATAGCAGAATATTGCCATTCTGATAATTGCTGTCAGCACCAGTACGCCCATCAGCATATATCCTATTATTTCCGGGGATATTGTGAACCTCAGAATGGCGGACAAGAACGCAATGCAGACAATCAATACCATGGTGATTTTATAGCAGATAGAATCGCACCTTTTCAGATTTGCAGCTGCCATTTCGTCCACAGTCTCTTTCTTGTATTTCCTTTCGCGCACAGCTAAAAGGCAGAAAAACATTAAAGCAAATATCGCAACGCACTGTTGGATAGAACTGAAATAATTCTCCCAGCCATCCCTGGCCCAGCACCAGTAATATACCGCAATGCAAATTGCCAGCACGATACGTGCTCCAAGCAGTTCTCCTAATGTTACTTTCTTATTCATGTGTTTGCCCTCTATGTTACATATTTCGCACTTGTGATGTTATAAATATATCACTTGCATTTATGAATGTCAATAGAAAAAGTGAAATATTTTTAACTTCATTGCTCAACCACTGGAATGTAACATGCACTCAACTGCCCGCCGGTATCCCTGATGCAGTACAGATACGCGCCCTCGGCATTATTGCATCTGTCGTCGATGATGTAGCCCAAGCGGTAGCTGACCGTTTTGCCGGGCTCAATGTGCACGTATGCGTATTGCCCCGCTATCGGGTCGTCCCCAGAGTACGCAGCACTGTTTGCGCAGATATCCCTCATGGACACGTCACCGTTCTTGAGCACGAAAATACCATTGGCGAAATTATTTGTTCCATCGTTTGAAAGTCCGCCGTTGCCCGTCACGTCTCCTACGTGCGGATTCTTCACCATGAGGCTGACCGTCGCGAGCCTTGCTCCTCCGATAAGCTCCCCCGTCTGCGCGTCGATATAGTCAGGGAACGGATAGTTGCCCCCGCCTATGTACGCGGACGATTCATGGAACTGCTCAAGCGTCCAGCCCGCGGAGTAGATGTTATCACTGATGCTTATCCCTGTCACGGTGCATTCAAGTCCGCTCCCATAGACCGTCACTGTCGTCCCGATCTCAGTCAGTCCCGCCGCGATCTCGCGGTCGTATTCCATCTGCTGCTCCGTCCGGCTTTCAGGCTGCGCAGTCTCCCCTATCGCTACGCTCAGATCGACCGTACTGCACTTTCCGCGCGCGGCAAAATCTATGGTGTCCGCAAAGCGTTCCAGCGTCGCTTCCGTGAGTTCTCTGCCGAGAACATGCTCCTCCGGAACATCGCCGTCATAGCTTGTCTCATTATCGAAGCGCGTCAGCTCCGCCGTGACAAAGGCGTCCTCACCGTTATAAAGCACCGCGCCGTTATATTCATCCATGATGATCGTGACCTCGGTGCCGAGCGCGGTCGTGTAGCTATGTTCTGTTACAGCGCCTGCGTCAAAATGCGTATAGCCCTGACCAAAGTAGCCCTTCATGCTGCGCCTGACAGTGCATTCGAGTCCACTTTCCGCACCGTACCACATTCCTTGCAGCACGAAGCTTCCGTCCCCATAGCATATAAAGCCCACGTTCTCGTTGTCAAAATCGCTGCCGCGCATAAAGCCGTCAATGCCGATGGCCGTATACAACTCTCCTATATCCGCACTGCCTTCTTCATACACACCGTCGCGCGTTTTGAGCCCGTACTTGCCGCACAGCTCAAATATCTTGTCCTTCAGCCGCTGCGTGTAGCAGAAGTATATGCGGCTGTGCTCGCGCATCCATTCGTCCTGCTCCTGCGGCACGGCGTCCCCATAGTAACCGTTTGCCGTGTAATCTTCGTAGAAAGCCATAAACTCCTGATAAGCCTGAAACTCTGCCGAGCTTTCGAGCCCCTGTATCGAGAGATATACCGTCTCCTCCGTCTGACGCAGCAGCGCATCCTTGATGCCGAACCAGTTTCCCGCATAAGCCGCCGCGCCGAAGGCAAGCAGCAACGATACTATCACCGCCGCGGCCAGAAGCGCTCTGACCGGCCTGTGCCTGCGCGCTCTGCGTGCCCTGACCGGTATCGCCTCCAGCGCCGTGTTGATATATTCCCCGCTTACATATCCAAGCCCTAACAAAAGCTTCATATTCCCGTTCAAAGTACCGCCCCCTTTTCCTCAAGATAACTTCTCAGGCTTTTTCTCATACGCGCAAATTTCTGGCTCAGCGCGTTTGCGCTCACGCCCCGGCTCGCCGCGATATCCGCCACGCTCTCGCCGCCCCAGTAGCGGCGCATGAAATCTGCGCAGTCCTGCCGCGGCAGGCTGCCCAGCCAACCGTTAAGAACGCGGCCAAGTTTCCTCGCGTCCATGATCTCCTCAAGCCCGCGCGGCGATGGAACACATTCCTCAAGCTCGCCGAGCAGCACCGTCACCGTGCTGCCGCGCCCATGCGTGCGTTCTCTGCGCCAGCGGTCTATGGAAAGGTTCCGCGTAATGCCCGCAAGCCAAGCGCGCAGCCGCCCCGGGCGCTCAGGCGGCATAGCGTTCCATGCACGGGCGTATGTATCGCTGACGCACTCCTCCGCGTCCTCGCGCACTCCGAGAATGTTCATCGACACCGCGCGGCAGTATGCCCCGTATTTGCTGTCCGTCTCCTCTATCGCTTTCTCGTCCCGCTGCCAATACAGGTCTATTATCTTTGAATCGTCCATAGCTGTCCTCCTTCGTCTTTACGGTGCTTTCACCTATAAAGACGCGGTTTCCCGGATAATATGACAGTATTTTCTGAGCCTTTATAGAAGAACCTCGCGGATGTTGTTCCGCGAGGTTCTTCTATAAAATATTTCATCCGACAGTATGGTTCGTGCCGATAAGCACATATACCCTGCCGGGGTTTGACCCATATGCTCCAAGCTCAATGAACATCGGTACGCCGCTCTGGTCGCCGTCAAAATATACTGTGAGATATGGCGCGTCCCCCAGTTCGGACACGAGCATATCCCCGGACGGCACAGCAGTGTCGTATCCGTAATTTCCGTCCTTTGTGCCGCTGAGCGTGTACCCGGTGAAGCCCCAGTATTCCTCCAGCAGTGTGCATAGCTCGTCGACTGTCAGCTCTGCCGGAACAATGTCGTCATAGTTTGCGTAGATATATGTCTTCTCATTCTTCTCACCGTTCCACCATTCCGATTCTCCTACCGGCACATCGTTTTCGTCGGCTTTTGCCTCCACGGACAGCCGTGTTATTTTGCCCGTCTCCATGTCGATTGAAAGGTGGAAGTAATACTTCCTGTCGCCGCCCTGTGCCGCAACTGCGTAGCTGCGCTTGAACAACCGCCCGAAATAATAGTTCGAGCCTTTCTGCTCCGGCAGTTCGATTATCCGCTCAGCCTTTCCGTCGATCTGCACCTCCTGCGAGAGTATACCCATGTCCTTCATTTTCTGTATTTCCCGCTGTGCTGTCTTCCATGCCTGCTCCGGGCTGCTTACATAAAGGCCGACAGCGTATGCGCTGCCTGTGAGCAGTACAAATATTATCGCCGCTATAAGCGCGACTCTTGCCGCGAGGCGCGCCGCTCCCGCCCGCTTTGGTTTTCTGTTTGCATCTGTCATTTTCAAGACCTCCGTAACCGTATCCGCGGAGGCATGAACAGGCGCAAATGCGCGTTCAAAGCGTTCTCTGTCAGTCATGTTCCACCTCCGTCAGTACCGTTCTCAGCCTTGCCCTTGCGCGTGAAAGCCGCGTACTTACCGTGTTCACCGGCGCACCGAGTATGTCCGCGATCTCCGCCGTTGAATAGCCTATGTAGTAGTACAGGAATATGACGCTGCGGTACTTCTGCTCAAGCCCCATCACGGCTCTGAACAGTTCGCGGTCGTTGTCGTCCTCAAAGCTCAGCGCTGCGGCATAGTCGTCGATGTTCTCAAGCCTGCGCCACGGAGAACGGAACTGCTTCCTGCACTGGTTTATCGTGACGCGGATGAGCCAGTTGCGGATATGCTCCTCCGATTCAAACACCGTGTTCACGCTGTATAGCTTCATGAACACCTCCTGCGTCTCGTCGTCCGCGTCCTCGCGGCTCTTCAGATAACTGAACGCCACGCGGAACACGGTGTCTATGTACTTTTCCGCGAGATAGGCAAAGCACTCATGTGTCAGCATTGTGTCTCTCCTTTTGGCTGCTGCGGGAGCTCCGTGTCCGGTTTTCCCGCATCTGCCCGAAAAGCTTTTCACTTATAATATCCATGACGCAGTCAAAATCTTTCACCTGTTCCGGAAAATTTTTCTAAAAATGCCACCCGGCCTTAGGTCGGATGGCATGATATAAAACTATTCTCCGAGCGTGGCGATTTCCGCCTCCCGCTCTCTCTTGAGCTCGAGGTCCGGGAAAATGTTGTCCGCGGACTCGTACACATAATTTGAAACATATATGAAGCCGTTCTTCGTCTCCTCAACGGTAAGCTCGTGCGTGAATGCGCAGTCCGTGCCGTACCACGGATAGACCGCGTCGATCTTCATCGTCAGTGTCCCGTCGCTGTTGTACCAGTAGTCGGTTATCTCCGGTTCAGGCAGATGCACCGTTGCCGAGGTGTAAAAGCCGGGCTGCGCGCCGAGGATGAAGTACCCGCCGTAGCTGCCGCTGTTGTCCGCCATGGCGCGTATCGTCTCGTCCTTTATATCGAAGAAGTGACCGATCACCCGCTCGAACTGCTCATAAGGCACTATGTGCATGTTCGTGTCCTTGACCGTCGCGTAGCCGGTCAGCGCGTTAATGTTGCTGCTGATAAGCTGCTCCGTCCCGTAGTACTGTCCGTACAGTATCGGGTAAAGGCAGTTGAAGTCAAGCTCCCCAAAGTTATTGGAGCTCCATGTGCAGGTAAACAGATTATTCTCCGCGTAAGCGGAGCTGCCGAGGTAGCGCTCCGAAAGCGCGCGTTTATCATCGGCATAAGGCACGAGCCGTATAAAGGTGTGCGGGTTTGTGCCAAGCTTACCATCCTTGTCAAAGCTGCCGGTATACCTGTTGCAGATAAGCCAGCCCTTTTCGGTGTATTTTATCTCCGAAAGCGAGAACTGCCCCGCCGAATATATCCTTGGGCTTCCGTCCCTCCACTCGACCGATATCGTGATGACCGAGCCCACGCCGTTATTGTAGACGAGGTTGTTCGCGTGTATGGAGCCGTCGGTGTGTACGACATAGTATGCCGCCTCCGCGTCCTGCCCCGCATTTACGGCGCTGCCGAAATCGATAAGCTGCTGCGGATTCTGCATATCCATGTTCCCGAAATAGTCTATTGCCGAATAGCCGTTCTCCGCGAGCGTGTATACGATCTGCGCTACCGCGTCCTGCGACAGCACCACGTTGAGCGCCGTGCCCTTGTCAAGGCTGTCATAGGTGTCGCGCGTACTGAGCATTGCGGTCTCGGCCTCTTTTTTCAGCGCATTCATGACCTTGTCCGGAACCTCATCGACCGTGTCGTATTCCTTTTCCGGCATCGGCGCAGGAGTTGCCTCCGCCGCATTTTCACCTGTGACTGCCGGGGTCGATACCGGCGCGCTCTCCGTCTGCTTCTTCCCTTTGCCGAAAAGCCCTATGCCGAGCATCCCCAGCATAAGGATAAGCAGCAGCACAGAAAGCAAAACCACTTCATTTTTCTTCATAAAAACCTCCGCTCAAAATGCCGCGATCCTATCCATCGGCACTCCTCCAGAACCACATTGGATCATTATTTTAACTGCGTACTTTGATCAGGGCTGCCGTTTTCAAGCAGCGCCACCGTTTCGACAGATGCCCCGCATTCATCAAATTGCGTGAGCACCTTTTGCTCAATGGGAAACTTGTACGCAATCGCCTTTACAAAGCGTTTCTGCGTCTTTTGTTCCTCACGCGGGAACAACTCAACCTCGGAAATCAGGTATTTCACAAGGTCGCGCCGCTCTGCCGCATTCATTCTATCATAGATTGCGTCAAAAGACGAGAGGATTCCGATCATAGATTGCACAGACATCTGCTCGCTTTCCAGAGTTGCCTTTTTCATCAGGCTCTCTTGCAGCAGATCCTCCGCCTTATAAATCTGGTCATAGAGGTCATTCAGGCGGCGCGTCATATCTGCGCGGCGACGCTCTGCATACTTGTCATCCGGAGCAATGCGGTCAATATCCCGCTCCAAGCTGTCGCGGCTGCGCTGTAAAGCGGATAGCTGGTTTTTGCAGGCGGTAATGTCATTCTCGACCTCGGACATGTCCACGGCGGTCATTACCTTTTCCTGCAAATCCTTGATAAACTGCGGATTGCGGACAATCTTCCGGGTGTACTCCATCACCTCGTCCTCAACCTGACTGGCTACCACGCCATTCCTGCGGCATACCGAAGTCCCTCTATGTTTAGTCGCATAAGAACAGACATAAGATTCTGTGCGGCGCTCCGTGCCGTCCTGATTTGTCCACTTGGTCATACCGATATACATAGGTGCGCCGCATTGCGGACATTTTACGATACCGGACAACAGATGCGCGTTATACTGACCAATGTTGTGATTACCCTTTTTCCCACGAATGGCTTTGATCTCCTGCACCTTGTCAAAATCCTCTTTGGAAACAAATGCCTCATGGGAAACAACCTCACTCAAAATATACTCGTCCTGCTTCACAAGCCGATACTCGTTATCTTTGCCGGGAACTTTCTCTGTGCGGCGCTTGCCCCATGCTACGCGCCCGGTATAGATTGGATTACTGAGCATTCTCTTAATGTGGTCAGAACTCCACTCTCCATAGCTGGGGCGGATGGCATTCTTTGCCGGTGGGCGAGTATAACCGTTTCGATTGAGATAGCCCGAAATTGCCGTGTAGCCCATATTTCGGTTCAGGAACATATCAAAAACCAGTTGCACGACAGCCTTTTCTTCCGGGACGGTCTCCAATTTCCCTTTACTCTTGTCAACGCCCTTTACCAGACGATACCCATAGGGTGCAAAGCCGCCGTTCCAGCCGCCGGACTTTGCTTTTTCCTCGCGCCCCAAAAGGCTCTGTGCAATGATGTTCTCTCGCTCCAACTCAGCTACCGCACCGAGAATGGTAATCATCATTTTTCCCATAGAGGTTGAGGAATCAAGCCCATCTTCTACACACATCAGGTGAACGCCATATTTCATAATAAACTCAAGGGAGTTCAGCACGTCCCGCGCGTTTCTGCCAAACCGCGATAATTTGAAAACCAGCACATAGTCCGTATGTACTTTTCCGCTCTGAATGTCATCCAGCATCCGCTGGAACTCCGTCCGCCCCTCGAT
>ERZ779877.508-NODE-508-length-41896-cov-4.233670_pt1 | contig 41896 bp, 29 predicted proteins | sample MGYA00511556_ERZ779877 | MGnify/ENA primary metagenome ERZ779877 (study PRJEB29588, sample SAMEA2159338) | human gut metagenome | biome: human gut; feature: human-associated habitat; material: faeces | place: Denmark | collected 2008/2010 ...
TTACAATTTTTCTTGACTAAATTTTGACAAAATATTTTCGCAAAAGAGATGTGAATGAATGTTAAATCGGGCATATCCGAGGCCGGTTCGGGGCATACCGCCCTTTGATATACCCCATAACGTAGTCCGGAAAGATTGATTCCGTGTTCTGATATTGCCCATTTCATGGTGCGATTAAGCCTATTTTAGGGTGCAATATGGTGCATTTCAGCCCCCGAAATGGCCTATTTCGCAAGGCGATATGGTGCTTTTTGGAAAACGAGAAAATATCCCTTAAATATAAATCATTGATATCCAATATTTTATAAAAGCTCCTTATTTTTCGCGTATTAGCGCCCGAAGGAAAGTCTGTCAGCAAATACGCGCTTATTTTTTGGGGTATATCGGGAAACCAGGGCAGAAAAAACGAAAACCGGTTACAAATTGAAAGTTGTCTATATCGGCACATCCTGGCTGAAGAAATCGGCACATCCAGCCTGAAGAAAACACCGCTGATCCGGGAGCACAGCAACCGTTGTCATAGAGACGTATCCATAGCTGAATTTATGATTCACATAAAATGTTCAGTCGCCTTTAAATCGCTGAACATTATTATCCCCCATTGATTTTCTTCTGCCTCAAAATATAGCTGCCGCGACAGATAAAAACAGTTCACAATCGTATAAAACATCGTTCATAATCATTGCATGATATCATAAAATAGCTGACACAATCAACATCCTATCCTCTCATAATATCACCGCAAGAACAATATAAACAAACGGACTGCATGCCACATATTCACCATAGAAACATAAGATACGATGCTAAATAATGTCCTTTTCGCACCGCACAACGCAATAAAAAACACCTGCCGGACATATCTTCCGGTATGAAAAACAAGACGTTTTCACCGCACATATTCAAGCCGGTAAATTCGTACAATCGTGCTATTAAATCCCAATAAAACCACCCATCGCGTCATCAAAACAAAATAATCACCACCAACACCCCAATCCTCTCCGCACAGAGAAACCGCATCCGCCTTATCGTTTTGTCCGCACCATCCCCGCCACACGTCCCATACAATAACAAAAAAGCGTTTTTATTTTGAATTGCACCCATTTTCCACTATCTTTGCATAACAGATATTCATACAGGCGGAAACAGGAAAAACAGTCTCCAATCAGCCTGAAAATACCCTTATAAACGACACATACGCGCGACGCGCGCCACATACACAACACATAAATGAAGATAGTAATACAGCGTGTCAGCCACGCTTCAGTAACGATAAACGGGGAAGTGAAGTCGGCAATAGGCCGCGGATTCCTCATACTTCTCGGCATTGCCGACGACGATACGCGCGAAGACATGGAATGGCTCGTCAAAAAGACCGCCGCACTGCGCATATTCGACGACGAACAGGGCGTGATGAACCTGCCCATAACAGCCATCGACGGCGAGATACTCGTGATAAGTCAGTTCACGCTTCTGGCGTCATACAAGAAGGGCAACCGCCCGTCGTGGATACACGCCGCGCCCCACTCCATAGCCATTCCGCTCTACGAGGAGTTCTGCAACCGTCTGAGCGAGGCCATAGGAAAGCCCGTCGGCACAGGCGAATTCGGCGCCGACATGAAGGTGGAACTGCTCAACGACGGCCCTGTGACCATCTGCATGGATACCCGTCACCGCGAATGAAAGCGCATAATAACACGATTCCATCGAAACAAAAAACGAACGATATATGACAGACAACGACATAACCCTGCGCGAGGCACAACAGCTTGTAGATGAATGGATACACACCTACGGCGTGCGCTACTTCAGCGAGCTCACCAATATGGCGGTACTGACCGAGGAAGTGGGCGAAGTGGCACGCATAATGGCGCGCAAATATGGTGACCAGAGCTTCAAGGAGGGAGAGAAAGACTCGCTCGGCGACGAGATGGCAGACGTGCTTTGGGTACTCCTATGCATAGCCAATCAGACAGGCATAGACCTCACCGAGGAACTGCGCCGCAACATCGAGAAAAAGACCCGACGCGACAAGGACCGTCACCGCAACAATCCGAAGCTCTGACCCGAGCCCGGACACACGCCGCCACAGCGCGGAACAGCACAACCGTTTGCGCCCGAGACGGTTATACACATACCCTACGATATAGTAAAACACTAAATATCAATACAATATGGCTACAACAAACACAACCTGCGAGCATCATCATCATGACGCTCCGAAACAGAGCAAGTACGAAGAGGCTTTGAATAAATACAACCTCGACATCGACGACGCAGCCGTAAAAGAGGCTGTGCGCACTCTGATAGCCGAGAAAGTGCACGAGAACGATACCCCGGAGGTGAAACGTTTTCTCATGGGAAGCATAGAGCTGACAACGCTCAAGACCACCGATTCCGACACCAGCGTACTGGCATTCACCGAGCGCGTGAACGAGTTCGACAACCAATATCCCGACCTGCCCCACGTCGCAACGATATGCGTATATCCATGCTTCGCCAGCATCGTGAGCCAGTCGCTCGAGGTTGACGGCGTCGAGATTGCATGCGTCTCAGGCAGTTTCCCGTCATCACAGGCACTGCTCGAGGTCAAGGTTGCCGAGACCGCACTGGCAATAAAGGACGGCGCCACCGAGATAGACATCGTGATGCCTGTGGGCAAGTTCCTCAGCGGCGATTACGAGGGCGTGAGCGACGAGATAAACGAGCTGAAACAGGTGTGCGGCGAGCACGCCATGAAGGTGATACTCGAGACGGGCGACCTCGGCACGGCAGCCAACATAAAGAAGGCTTCCATCCTTGCCATGTACGCCGGAGCCGACTACATCAAGACATCCACCGGCAAAGAGAAAATATCTGCCACACCTGAGGCTGCATACGTGATGTGCCAGGCCATTAAGGAATACTACGACGAGACTGGCATACAGATAGGATTCAAGCCTGCCGGAGGCATAAATACGGTGATGGATGCCGTGATCTACTACACCATCGTGAAAGAAGTTCTCGGCGAGAAATGGCTCACCAACAAGTGGTTCCGCCTCGGCACAAGCCGTCTGGCAAACCTGCTGCTGAGCGAGATTGTGGGCGAAGAGACCAAGTTCTTCTAAATCTATCGGACAAACAATGTGGGTCTGACAGACGGCCATAATAATACGATATGGCCGTTATCTCTACCACATGTTCCAGTATCATATCCGGCCCGTTTCAATATGCACTATTCCGGCTTCTGAAACGGGCCGTTTCGTGTGCTGATATAGGCCGTTTCACACGATGATATGGGCCATTTCGGAGCCTGATACGGGCTCTTTCGCAACACGGTCAGGGCTTTATCGCAAAGCAGTTTAAGACCATCTCAAATCAGACAAAATAAAAAAGCCGCAGACAACGGATAAAAAACAATCCTGAAACACATCGTCGTGATTCAGAATTTCCGTAGTCTGCGGCTTTCGCTTTATTATTTCGTGCGCTCTATCACAAAGTCGAGATAGGCCGTAAGCGCGCTCTTTATCTCCGCGTCAGTCACATTATTCTCGATATACGACATACATTTGCGGCGCAATTCCTCCATTCTGCGCTCCGCATATTCTATGCCTCCGTGACTCTTTGTATATTCCACGAGAGCGTCTATCTCCTCCTGTGTCACAGTGCGTTCCTTCACCTTGTAGGCCAGCTCCAGCATCCTGCTGTCGCCGCTGCTGTTCACTGCGTATATGGCAGGCAGGGTCAGCTTGCCCTCCAGCATGTCGTTGCCCGTGGGTTTGCCTATCTCCGGCGAGTCGTAATAGTCGAAAATATCGTCCCTTATCTGGAATATTATACCGAGATGACGGCCGAACGTGCGTGCGTTTTCAAAATCCTCGCCCGTCACTCCTGCCGACAGCACGCCTATTCCGGCGCATGCCTCGAACAGTGCGGCAGTCTTCTGGCGTATCACCTCGAAATAAACCTCCTCCGAAATCTCGTGGCGACCGATGTTCGACAACTGCAATATCTCACCGTCAGAAAGCGTGCGTCCCAGCTCGGCAAGATAGCGCACAATGTCCTCCGAATGAGTGAACGACACGTGAAGCAACGCCGTCGAGAGTATGTAGTCGCCCACCAGCACAGCCACCTTATTATCATAAGTGGCATTCACCGAAGCTTGTCCGCGCCGCTCGCTGCTCTCGTCCACCACGTCGTCGTGCACGAGCGAGGCCGTATGCAGCAGCTCCAGACCCACCGCAGCGTTCTGCGTCGCGTCGGTCACGTGGCCGAACGCCTTAGCCATGAGCAATATCAGCATAGGGCGCATGCGCTTTCCGGCGCGCCGTCTGATGTGTTCGAGCGCACTACCGAGCATGCCGTCCTCGTGGGTTAGCGAACGGTTGAAAAGTTCAATGAAATCGGCCAGTTCTGCCTGTACCGGTTGTTTTATGACTGACAGGTAATCCATACTAATCCAAAATTTGACACAAAATTAATGAATTTATCGGTATTAGTACCATATTTTTAGTAATTTTACGGCAAAAAGCAACCGCGAGGCTACCACCTTGACCGCACGACACCGATAATTTATCCTTATGCCGCGACCGCCGGCACAATCAACTGTCGTGCCGAGGTATGCCGCGCGTCCTTGAAATAAACAGCAATATATATGGACAAACTATTTCTAATCGATGCCTACGCGTTGATATACCGCTCCTATTACGCGCTTATCAGAAACCCGCGCATCAACTCCAAAGGATTCAATACATCGGCCGTCATGGGCTTCGTAAATACACTCAACGAGATACTCACCAAGGAACAGCCCACCCACATGGCCGTAGCCTTCGACCACGGCAAGACATTCCGCGACGAGGCTTTCCCGCAATACAAGGCCCAGCGCGAGGAGACGCCTGAAGACATACGGCGATCGGTTCCCATAATAAAGGACATCATTGCCGCCATGCACATACCTGCCGTGCAGGCCGACGGCTTCGAGGCCGACGACGTCATAGGCACACTCGCCACCAAAGCGGGCGCCGAGAGTGTGGAGACCTACATGCTCACGCCCGACAAGGACTACGGCCAGCTCGTACACGACAACGTGTTCATCTTCCGTCCGCGCCACGGAGGCGGCTACGAGAAGATGGGACCGGCGGAGGTTTGCAAGAAATATGCCATCAGCTCCCCACTCCAGGTCATCGACCTTCTGGCTCTCATGGGCGACTCGGCCGACAACTTCCCGGGATGTCCGGGCGTGGGTGAGAAAACGGCGGCGAAACTCATAGACCAGTTCGGCGACGTGGAGAACATGCTCAACCACACTTCCGACATCAAAGGCAAGCTGCGCGAGAAAGTGGAGGCAGCCACCGACGACATACGCATGTCGAAATTTCTCGCCACCATCCGAACCGATGTTCCGATCGAGCTCGACCTCGACAGCATGAAGCTCGCCGAACCCGACGAGCAGAAACTGCGCGAAATATTCAACGAACTCGAGTTTAAGACGCTCGCAGACAAACTTCTTAACAAATCAAAAAATAAGCAAAAAAGCGCTAATCAACAACTCGATTTCTTTGCAGAATTTCCGACCGATGAGCCGGAAGATTCAAAATTCGCGAGTTTTGAGGCACTTCAGACGACACCTCACGAATACCAACTTATTGAAAATGAGGACGATGCGCGAGAAATTCTTGACTTTTTTTTGACAAAAAAAATTCTCAGTCTAGACACGGAGACAACTTCAACAAGCCCGATCGACGCAGAATTGGTGGGTCTGAGCTTCTCTGTCGAAGAAAAAAAGGCGTTTTATGTGGCTGTGCCGGCCAATCGTGAAGAAGCGCAAAAAATTGTAAACATATTTAAACCTCTGTATGAGAACCCCGAAATTCTGAAAATAGGACAGAATCTGAAGTACGATCTCGAGGTGCTCTACAAATATGACGTTCATCTTGCCGGACCGATGTTCGACACCATGATTGCCCACTACCTCATCCAGCCCGAACTGCGCCACAACATGGACTACATGGCTGAGACACTCCTCCACTACCGAACCATCCACATAGAGCAGCTCATCGGTGAACGCGGAAAGAACCAACGCAACATGCGCGACCTTCTCCCAAGCGAGGTGTATGAGTATGCCGCCGAGGACGCCGACGTCACACTCCGGCTCTACAACGTGCTGCTCCCCAAACTGAAGGAGACCGGCGCAGAACAGTTGTTCTACGAGATAGAGATGCCTCTCATGCCCGTGCTCGCCGAGATGGAACTCAACGGCGTGCGCATCGACACGGCATCGCTCGCCGACACGTCTGCCATACTCACCTCACGCATGCACCAGCTTGAAGAGAAGATATACGAGGCGGCAGGCGAACAGTTCAACATCGCCTCGCCAAAGCAGGTGGGTGAGATCCTGTTCGGCAAGATGAAGATTGTCGATAAGCCCAAGAAGACTAAGACCGGACAGTATGTCACGTCGGAGGAGGTGCTGCAACAGCTGCGCCACAAGAGCCCTATCGTGGACGACATACTCGCTCACCGCGGACTGAAAAAGCTGCTCGGAACATACGTTGACGCGCTCCCTAAACTGATAAACAAGCGCACCGGACACATACACACGTCGTTCAACCAGGCAGTTACGTCCACCGGACGCCTCTCCTCGAGCGATCCCAACCTGCAGAACATACCTGTGCGCGGCGAGGATGGCAAGGAGATACGCCGCTGTTTCATCCCCGAGGAAGGCTGCCTGTTCTTCTCTGCCGACTATTCGCAGATAGAGCTGCGCGTCATGGCCCATCTGAGCGGCGACGAGCACATGGCGGAGGCATTCCGTCAGGGTCACGACATACACGCCGCAACCGCCGCGAGAATATACAAGGAAGACATTGCCGACGTGACACGCGACCAGCGAACCAAAGCCAAACGCGCCAATTTCGGCATCATCTACGGCATAACTGTCTTCGGACTTGCCGAGCGTCTGGACATAAGCCGTGCGGAAGCGTCGCAGCTCATCGACGACTATTTCGCCTCGTTCCCCAAAGTGGCTGAGTATATGGAGAAGTGTAAGGAGACCGCACGCGCCAAGGGCTACGCCGAGACATTCTTCCACCGTCGCCGCTATCTGCCCGACATCAATTCGCACAACGCCACCGTGCGCAACTTCGCCGAGCGCAACGCCATCAACGCCCCGATACAAGGCTCGGCCGCAGACATCATAAAGATAGCCATGGTGCGCATCAGCCGCCGGTTCAAAGCCGAAGGAATAAAGTCGAAAATGATACTACAGGTGCATGACGAACTCAACTTCAGCGTGCTGCCGGAGGAAAAGGAGAAGGTGGAACGCATAGTCCTCGAGGAGATGCAGAACGCCTACCCGCTCAATGTTCCGCTCGTGGCCGACTGCGGATGGGGCGCGAACTGGCTGGAGGCACATTGATTCTCAAAGCATATCACCGCATCAATAAAGACAAAGACATCAAAAACAGTCTCGTTATAAAGCCTTTATATCATAATATGACAATAAACACAAGCATCTCTCTGTCTGTCAAAAAACAAAGAGATGCTTGGTTTCATTTAATAAATATCAGTCCAGACTGGTACTAATATATCGATTACAAAAACTCATTATTATTCTGTTACGACGTCGGTATTAGACATTACAGTTGCTGTCACATCATATCCTTCGGGCATAACCGCTTTGGTTCCGGGAATAAATATGCACGGCCACACAAACAGGGCTGTTATAACAGCGACCGGCGTACGGTTTTTCCCGTAAACGCGGGCGGTTCCGCTTAACGGGACCTTGGTGCCATCTGCAAGAGTAACACTCTTTACGTCAACGCTCAAACGTCCTTTCGTTCCTGCCAGCGACGACTTTTTTGCTTCTGTCACCACACCGTCTGCCATGCTTCCTGCCGGTATCAGCACAACACCATTGCTCTTGACATCGCTCACCACACTGAATTTCACATTATCACCAACTTCCACATCACGCGCCAGAACCGTCTTGACAGACTGTAGTTCAACAGGTGTTCCTGCTTTGATTACAACACTCTTGCTTTGCGCACCGACACCGTTACACATAAACGACGCAAAGAAAAGAAACGACAATTTGAAAAATAACTTTCTCATAGTTTTATACTTTCCGCCCCATCAGTCCCTAATGAGACATTAATAAACCGATATGAGAAGCGTGGAACTCAATGCCACATCTTCAGTCGGAGGCCCTAGGAAAGCCCAAAATACGAGATACAACAAAGCAGTTCCACGCTATAAGGCATGGAGAACCACTACGCTATCATCGTACTTTGTCTTGGAAATTTCCTAGGTTTCCGACCGAACGATAAGCATAACGCTTCCTCTAATTTCTAATATGTCAAGACGTGCATACACGTCTCAGGAAACAAAATTAATGAATAATTCGGATATTATCCTCTTTTTTTCTGATTTTATGTCTGTTTTTTATATGTTATCCATACATTTATCGAATTTATACATCAGTCGTACAGACATAGTCCGCCCATATCGCTAAACTAATCCACACCATACCGAAGGACGAAATCAATGACCTTTATTCCTTTCCACCATTCATATACATACGCAACACAACCGCATATTCAAAAATAATTCACTACATTTGCAACATAAACCCGATAACATGAAAAAGATATTCCATCTTCTGAAAGCCATTATCATAGGTTCGCTGGCAGGTATAATGCTGGTGATGATAGGCTGTGTGCTGTTCACCGACATCAGTCCGATGCAGTTTCTCAAATCTCTGGCCGACAAAGGATTCATGCCCGTCATAGTCAATTGCCTATTGTCGTTCGCAGCACTCGCCATAGCCTTCACCTTGCAGATAATAGTTCATGAGGGTGGACACCTCGTGGGAGGGCTTCTCACGGGCTACCGCTTCGTGTCATTCAGAATATTCACCCTCACGCTACTGCGCCGCGACGGCCGCCTCATAGTGCGCCGTTTCAACATACCCGGCACTGGCGGACAGTGCATCATGCTGCCGCCGGACGGCGACGCCGTCAGTGTGCCGTTCGTGATATACAATGCCGCGGGCGTAGCAGCCAACATACTGCTCACCGCCGTGGCCGTCACGCTCTTTTTCATACACCTGCACGACAGCGGCATTTTCCTTTTCCTACTCACACTTTTCACAGCCCTTACGGGTCTGTGGACGGCACTTCTCAACGGCATACCGCTGAAGATAAACGGCATGTGCAACGACGCGGGCAACATACGCCTAATGCTCCGCGAGCCTGAAGTGCGCCGCCACTTCGTCCTGCAACTGCGTGTGCACGCCCTGTGTCAGAACGGCTTGCGGCCGAAAGACTTTCCGCAGTCATGGTTCGAAGGGCTCAGCCACGACGGCGGATACGGTCTGATGAACGCCGTCACGGACATGATGGCCGTAGCAAGCGAGATAGACAAAGGCGACTACGCCCGTGCCCACGACATGCTCATGGCCATACGCGACCGCCGCCCCGCCCTGCCCGACATGTACGACAAGGAGATAGACTGCGAGATTGCGTTCACCTCGATCATGCTCGGCCTCAACGACGAAGCCGACCGACTGCTCACCGACAACCTGCGCACATACATCCGCCACACCTCGTCCTACTCCTCGTCCAAACCGCGTCTGCTCTGCGCCGTGGCGCTATTTCTGGAGCACGACCGCCAGAAGGCCGAAGCCATACTGCAAAACCTTGAAAACAACCGTGACCGCTACATAATGCTCGGCGAGGTGGAGGCCGACATCTGCACGATGCGCCGCATGCTCGACACCGCAAACTCGGCCATACAACAACACGCATAAGCCCTTATTGCGCATCCGTAAACATCACTGCAACAACAATTTCACGCATTATTAGCACGCGCCTTTGCCCCCATATCAGAAAAAAGTAGTAACTTCGCAGCCGAATTCAATTAAATACGTATTTAAGAAATGTCATTAAAATGTGGTATCGTCGGATTGCCTAACGTTGGCAAATCGACTCTTTTCAACTGTCTGTCGAACGCTAAGGCACAGGCAGCCAACTTTCCTTTCTGCACCATCGAGCCCAATGTGGGCGTGATAACAGTGCCCGACGAGAGGCTCACACGCCTCGCCGAGATAGTACATCCGGGACGCATAGTGCCCGCTACATGCGAGATTGTGGACATAGCCGGACTGGTGAAGGGCGCAAGCAAGGGCGAAGGACTGGGCAACAAGTTCCTGGGCAACATACGTGAGACCGACGCCATAATACACGTGCTGCGCTGCTTCGACGACGACAACATCGTACGCGAGGGCGGTGCCGCCGTCAATCCGCTGGAAGACAAGGAGATAATAGACACCGAGCTGCAGCTCAAGGACCTCGAGACAGTAGAGAGCCAGCTCGCAAAACAGCAGAAAGTGGCATCGGTAGGAGGCAACAAGGACGCCAAGATAGCCGTCGGTGTGCTCGAGGCTTACAAGGCAGCACTCGACAAAGGACTCAATGCCCGCACCGTGACTTTCGAGAGCAAGGAGGAGCTTAAGGTCGCTCACGACCTGTTCCTGCTCACCGCCAAGCCGGTGCTCTACGTGTGCAACGTGGACGAAGCAAGTGCGAAGACCGGCAACAAATATTCTGACGCCGTGGCTGAAGTGGCAAAGGCAGAAGGCGCCGAGATGCTCGTCATAGCTGCAAAGACCGAGGAGGACATCGCCGGACTCGACACCTACGAGGACAAGCAGATGTTTCTCGAGGAGCTCGGACTGGAGGAGAGCGGCGTGAACCGTTTGATAAAGAAAGCCTACGCGCTGCTCAATCTCGAGACATTCATCACCGCCGGCGAGATGGAGGTGAAGGCATGGACCTATCACAAGGGCTGGAAGGCTCCGCAGTGTGCCGGAGTGATACACACCGACTTCGAGAAAGGATTCATCCGTGCAGAGGTAATCAAGTACGAGGACTACATAAAATATGGTTCGGAAGCAGCTGTGCGTGAGGCCGGAAAGCTTGCCATCGAGGGTAAGGACTACCTGGTGCAGGACGGCGACATAATGCACTTCCGCTTTAATGTGTAAAAGGTATAAGTAAGGAATAATAAGTATAATATAACTAATTGAAAAGGCGGCTTTTAGGTCGCCTTTGCTTTTTCCTTGTTTTTACCTTATTAGGGATACTTCTTGTTACTTTTCGCGTTTTTTGTTACTCGTTTGTTACTCGTTTCGGTTATTTTGCCTATCTTTGCACTCGTAACAAGTTAATATTTTGATTATGGCAAGACCGAAAAAACAAGTACGGGCCAAAGAACCCGTAACAATCCGATTTAAGGAGTTATCCAAAGGCAATAAATCCCTTTACCTGGATATATACCGGGACGGGGTGCGCTCCTATGAATTTCTAAAACTATACCTTATCCCAGAGCGCCAAGGAGTTGAGGCTGATAAAATTGCAAATCAAATAACCCTTGATGCAGCCAACGCGATAAAGGCCCAGCGCATTAAAGAAATAGTAACCGGGGAGGCGGGAATAAAAGACCGCCCAGGGAAAGCCTTGCCTTTACTTGATTGGATGCAGCAAAGGCAAGACCGCGCCACCAAATCCGCCAAGGATGCCGGAAGAAAGGCAAGTAATACAGCGGAGGGTATAAAGACCGCAGCCGCCCACCTACGCCGTTTTATTGATGCAGAGTACAAGGGCAAAGCCGTTACCCTGGCCCAGGTAGATAAGGAATTTTGCGCGGGATTTGCGGCTTACCTTAAAGGAGCCGGGAGGCAATGGAACGGCAGACTTTCGCCCAATACAAGCGCCCTTTATTACAAAGGCTTTGAGGCTGCAATGAATGAGGCCTATAAAAAGGGCCTTATTTCCTCAAACCCGGTTGCCCTTATTGAGGAAAGCGAAAAGCCGCAAGGCCAGCCAGCAGAAAGGGACTACCTAACGGCGGAGGAACTTAAAGCCCTGGCCGCAGCAAAATGCCCAAATGAACAAGTAAAGGCCGCCTTTTTGTTTTCGTGCTTTTGCGGGTTGCGTTTGAGCGATATAGAGGGCCTTACCTGGGATGCGATACACCAGGACGGGGAAGCCTGGAGAGTTGAAACCAGGATGCAGAAAACACGCCGAATTATATACCTCCCTTTGTCGGATGCCGCCTTAAAGTTTTTGCCGGAGCGCGGAGAGAAAGCGGCGGAGAGCCTTGTATTTGATTTGCCGAAGAGAGTAACAACGCAATGCGATATGAGAACCTGGGTACAACGTGCCGGGATTGAAAAGCGCATTTCCTTTCATTGTGCCCGCCACACTTTTGCAACCCTGGCCCTCACCAGGGGCGCAGACCTTTATAGCATTTCCAAGTTATTAGGGCACACCAACGTAAAGGCAACGCAAGTATATGCCGCGATAATAGACCAGCGCAAAAAGGAGGCTGCAAACCTATTAAACGGGATTTTGGACTAAAAAGAAAGGGGGATAATATGGAACTATTTGAACGCCTTTTGTACTTGCACCAAGACCCCGTAAAGATTGCCGCGGGCTTTGCTGATGATATGAGGAATAACCCGGAGGCAGACCGCTCCCAAATCCCGGCGGCCCTTGCCTCAATACTCCAAGCCCGTAGCGAATACCAGGCCCGGGCGGAGGAGATTGAACGGGAGCAGCTGGAAAGGGTTGCGCCCTGGGAGGATTTCGGAGGGATACCCGACCAGGCCCAGGCGGAGGAGATTGAACGGGAGCAGCGAGAAACCTGGCGCGCCCAGGCTGATAAGGATGCTAAAGAGGAAGAGCAACGAGTAAAGGAAACAATTACCGCCCTGGATGCCCTATTTTGCGAAATTTGCCGCGCCCTTGATGCGGAGGGCCTAACCCTTACAGGCGGGCAGATTTCAGTCCTAAAGCGGGCGGGGTTGCCGGATGCCCTGGCGGAGGAACTTGAAACAATAAAGGGGGTACACCTTGCCAGCATCCCGGAGGCGGAGCGCCTGGAGGATGAAAGCGCCACCGCATTATATAAGGAATTAACCCGCCAGGGGCTTATTTCCGGCCCTTACGCCGCATTTTCCTATTACCTGGGACAAGTTACCCAGGGAAAGCAGAAAGCCCCGGGGGAGGGTCTAAAATGGACGGGGAACAAAGCGGAGTTTGCATATTTCGCCCGCTTGTTTTCCGAGTTTACCCAGCCGGGATGGATGGGACAGCCGTATAATAGAGAAAAGGCCCTTTGCCGGGCTTTTGACTTTGACGATAGGCAAAGGGTTAATTCAATACGGCCCTACCTAAGCGACCAGCACACCCCTAAAACAAGCGCCAAAATAGATAAAGCCTTTGCCGCCGCCGGGAGTACCAAAAAATGAAGCCCTGGCAGCCTCAACATAAAAGAAAGCATAATACAATAATTCTAAATAGTACGATAATGGAAAAAATAAAGGATTTCATTGCACGCGCAAAGTATGTTTTTGAGTGCATCAAATTAACGCCCTATGCGGCAATGTATAAGGATGAGGCCGAAGCCTCACGGCGCATTATATCCAGCCTAAAGGCCCAAAATAGGGTATTGATGGAGCAATATAAAGCCCAGGCGGAAACGATAAACCGCCTTTTGGAAATGGCTAAATAGCCCGCTCCTGACAGCCTCAACGGATAGAGTACCGAGTAAAAGCCCCCGCAATTGTGGAAAGCCCACTTTTGCGGGGACTTACTTTTTTGATATTCTTATACTTACTTTATACCTTTGCCCCGGATTTAAGTTACAAAGGATATGAAACAAGAACACGAATACACCAACAACGGCGGCGATACCTTGAACCAGGGCAGCGCCCCACAACCCAACACAACCCAGGCAAACGAACTTATTACCCTGGAGGAGGCCGCGCGTTTCCTGGGCTTAAAGAAAAGTTACCTTTACAAGTTAACGAGTACAAAACAAATCCCTTTTTACAAGTATGGCGGGCGGGTTATTGCCTTTGACCCCGCAGCCCTCCAAGCCTGGCGCGCCGCCCGCTTGCAGTATGTTCCAACCCAGGCGGAACAAGCGGCCCAAGCCTCCGCATATTGCGCCGCAAATCCCCTAAGAAGATGATAAGATTTGACCGCATACCGATACACGCCACAACCGCCGAAAACGGGCAAATTGTGCCTTATTTGGAGATTGCCGGGGAAGATGAACCGATAGAGTACCTTTTTACCCTCGGCGATAGATACGGCCTTATAGCGCGGGCAAACTTGCATACCTTACGCGGAGCGCCAAAGACCGGGAAGAGCGCCGCGGGCCTGGCCCTTATTGCGGCAGCCCTTAAAGGGGAGTTTATAGGGATTAAGGCAAACCGGGATAATTTGGTCGTGCTTTGGATAGATACCGAGCAAGACAAAAACACCTTGCGCCAAAAAGCGCGGGCCGTGCTTGACATGGCCGGACTTAAGGCCCAGCCGGAGGCCCTTAAAATTGTAACCTTGCGCGGATATGGAAGCCCGGCGGATGCCCTGGCCGCAACCCTCCAAGCTATAGAGGAAAACGCCGCCGATTTCGTTTTCCTTGATGGTGTAGTAGATTTGTGCCAGGCGTTTAATGATGAGGAGAAGAGCCGGGAAGTTGTGCGGCGTTTGGAAACCCACGCGGAACAATACGAGGCGGCGATATTGGGCCTCATCCACACAAACAAAAAAGATGATGAGGCCAGGGGACACCTGGGGGCAATTATGCAGCAGAAAAGCGCGGAGATTTACCAGATAAACAAGAGGGAGGGCGAAAACGTTGCCAATGTTACCCAGCCTTTTAGCCGTTTCGCGCCCGTGCCTGGCTTTGCTTTTGCCTTTGCCGATAATTTCAAGATAACAACGGCAGTGGATGCCCAGCAAAGGGCCAACAGCGAGGCCCTGGAGAGGATGCGCAGCACCTTTGCAACCTTGTTTGTGGATGCCAATAAACTAAGCAAAGGGGAACTAAAGGAGGCCTATAAACGCGCCCAGGGTTGCCAAGATAGAACGGCGGAAAAGGAGATAAAGGCAGCAGTTGAGGCCGATGTATTGCAAAAGACCCAGGAGGGCCGAAACGTATATTATACCTACCTATTTCCCGAGTTGCCGGGTATTGCGGAGGATGATGACGATATAATATAAAACATACGCAATACACACCCTCCTATATATAGGGGTGTGCGTATATGCGCATATTTGTTGAACGTGCGTAGATGCGTGCTTTTTGCGCATATTTGCGTATTTGCGCATATTAAGTAACAAGATATGAGCAACACGATTTTTGATGCCAAAGTTTCATTTGCGCCAAGTGTAAACGCAGATGATAGCGATGTAGACACTATTTCCCTGGGGCGGGCTTTGATTTCCGATGCCTGGAGGAAACAAGTTGAGGCCTTAAGAGCGGAAACCGACCCAGCCAAGCGGAAAGCCTTAAAAGACAAATTGCCGTGCTTCACTCCGGGCGGGACCTTTACCCACATAAGCAAAAACGGGCTTGATAAGGCAAGCGGCTACCTTTGCGCCGATTTGGACTATAAGCCGGAAAAGGGAATAAATGCCGACCTGGGGGGCTTTGACCTAAAGGCCGCAGTTGCCCGGTTGCCTTATGTGGCGTATTGCGGCAAATCTTGCGGGGGAAAGGGTTATTTCTTGATTATACGGATTGCCGATGACTCCAAGTATAAGGCATATTATAGAGCCTTGCAAGCAGACTTTGAGAGGGGCGGGCTTGTCCTGGATAAGGCTTGCAGCAACATTGCATTTAAGCGCTTTGTTTCCTGGGATGAAAGCCCCTATATAAACACCGCCGCCCTCCCTTACTCCTATACTTTGCCGGAGCGGGAACACACCACCAGGGAAACCCTGGGAAAGGAATTAAACCAGGATGAAACCCGCGCAAAGGTTGAGGCCGTTATAAAGCATTGCGAAGTAAACAAGATTGATATAACGGCGGATTACGGGGATTGGGTGCGCATCCTGGCAGCCCTGGCGGGGACATTTGGGGCCGATGGAGAGGAATACGCCCAAAGGATAAGCAGCCTTTACCCAGGATATAGCCGAGAGCAGACAGAACAAAAATATAAAAGTTTCCTTAACCGCCGGGGAAACCTGGAGCAGCGGGCCAATATTGGAACGTTTTTCTATATAGCCCGCCAGGAGATAGGAAAACACGATTTCGATAATGTAGTAGTATGAGAGTACGGATAAATTTAAGCCTTTCAGAGGCAGAATATAAACAGGTTGAGGCCTTAACTCGCGCGGGCCGATATAAGACCGCTTGCGCCTTTGTGCATGAGTTGCTTTTGCAAGTGATACGATACGCAGCAAGGAACGCACAAGAGCAAGCCAGGGCGCCAGCACCCATAGAAGAAGAGATAAATATAATGTTTGCGGAGTTGATGGATTGGGACACGGCCGAAGCATCACAAAAAAGGGCCGCAATCTATGCCAACGAGAAGCCCCGCTAAAGATATAAAGAACAAGCAAGCAGCCGGGGGTGTGTTTTTTAAGAGGGGTGTACCTCGTTAAACCTCGCCCCCACCTTCGCGAGACAGCGAGCAATTTTTTGGATTTGCGGAACTTTGAGGCTTGCATGATAATACCAACAAATAATAACGATTTCTTATGACTAAAGAACAATTTGAAGAGGGAATAAACAGTTTTTATAAAAATAAGGCAATAACAAAGGTTTTTGCCACGATAGGGCCGCGCGATGAAGATACCTTTGCGATAATGGGAGAACGGGGCATACGTTACCAGGAGAGCAAAGGGGGCATATTGATTAACCAGGGTAAAACCTTTCATTATTTGCCCTATGAAACAATAATTGCGCTTACCGGGATGAGATAAACGCCGCCCAGGATTACAAATTTTGGTATTTTCATTTGCATAAAGCATAAAAGACCGCCAAAGTTTTGGGGTTTGGTGGAATTTCATTACTTTTGCATCACTAAAGCCGCGCGGATTTTGGAGATTAAGGCCTTGCCTAACTTGTTATACCCTCCTTTTCCGAGCGGTTTTTTAGTAAAAATGTTACTCGTTTGTTACTCAATAAATAATAATATTTTCTATATGGCTGAAATTCAAATATTTAATAGTTCAACAATGCACTTCCGCTTCAACGTCTGAACATCCACACAACCGCAGCATACGCAAGGCCGTGAGCCTCACGCAGACTGAACATAAGAAAACCAACCACACAAACAGCAACTTATGAACGCAAACCTATCATACATACTGTGGAACCCGGACGACACGGCGCTCCGCATAGGCAGCTTCGCCATGCACTGGTATTCGCTCTGCTGGCTCATCGGACTTGTTCTGGCCTATCTCATAGTAAGAAGGCTGTATAAGGAACAGAAGATAAAGGACGAGCTGTTCGACCCGCTGTTCCTCTACTGCTTCATCGGAATACTCGTCGGAGCACGCCTTGGGCACTGTCTGTTCTATCAGCCCGACGTATATCTCTCCTCGTGGAAACACTTCGTAGAGATGTTCCTGCCAATCGAGTTCACCGGAAACAGCGACTGGCACTTCACAGGCTACCGCGGTCTGGCGTCGCACGGCGGCACATTCGGACTGATGATAGCCCTCTGGCTCTATGTAAGAAGGACCAAGCTGAACATCTGGCGCGTGCTCGACAACATAGCGATAGCCACACCTGCCACGGCGTTCTTCATCCGTATAGGCAACCTGATGAACTCCGAGATAATCGGCAAGCCGACCGACGTGCCATGGGCGTTCATCTTCGAGCAGGTGGATATGCTGCCCCGCCATCCAGGACAGCTCTATGAGGCACTGGCATACGCCGTACTTATGTTCATAGGCTGGCGTCTCTACCGCAGTCATCCGCAGCGTGTGGGCACAGGTTTCTTCTTCGGACTCTGCCTGACGTATATCTTCACGGCGCGCTTCCTCATCGAGTTCACCAAGGAGATACAGGAACCCTTCGAAGCCGCGCTGCCAATAAACATGGGTCAGATACTCAGTCTGCCGTTCATTGCCATAGGCATCGCCTGCATGGTGGGAGGCAAATGGATGAAGCGTCTGGGCACGGAGAAATGACGGGGAAAACCGTTCAGAATATTGAGGAAATAAAATCACAGATAAGGAAAATAGGGGAAATTTATGGAAAATTTCCCCTATTTTTATGTTATTATGCGAAAATAATGATATATTTGCGACATAAACAATGCCGCAGATGATTGAGAAGACACCCGAACTCAGCTATAAAGACAAACAGGAAGCCGTCAGACTGATTTTCGACAACGCCATAACACCGCTGTTGAAGAGAATCAGCGACGAGTATTGTTATTGGGACAAGGTGAAATATCTCGCCCCCGAAGGAGTCAGTGCCAAGGCATTATGGCAGGCTGTAAAGCTGCAACGCATGGCAAATGCAAAGTCTGTAAGATTCGGCAACTACACCTTCCGCTTCACCATAACCGAACACATGCTTGCACTGCTCCACGAATTCGACATGAACATGGGCGGCAACCTCGGCACAAGCAGTCTGATACCCGAAAGCGACAAGAACTTCTATCTCGTCAGCTCAATCATGGAGGAGGCCATCGCCTCAAGCCAGATGGAAGGCGCATCGACAACAAGAAAGGTGGCAAAAGAGATGCTGCGCAAGAACCAGAAGCCGAGAGACAAGAGCCAGCAGATGATTGCCAACAACTACGCAACCATAAACTATCTGTCTGAAAACAGGCAGGACAGATTCTCAATGGACAAACTTCTCACAATACACAGATACATATCGTCGGGCACTCTCGAACGGCAGGAGGATGAAGGCTGTCTGCGCAAGACCGACGACATAGTGGTGATGGACGGCATAACGGGCGAGATAGCCCACACACCACCTTCACACGACGAGGTGGAAACGCTGCTCGAAGCTCTTTGCCAATTTGCCGACAACGACGATCCCGACAGCTTCATCCATCCGATCATAAAAGGAATCATCATCCACTTCATGCTGGCTTTCATCCATCCGTTTGTCGATGGCAATGGCCGCACGGCTCGATCGCTGGTCTATTGGTATCTGATGAAAAAGGGATATTGGCTCACCGAATATCTGTCTATATCGAGAATTATATACCGCAACAAGAAACAATACGAGAAAGCGTTTCTATATACGGAGGCCGACGAATACGACCTGTCTTATTTCATACAATTCAACCTCATAACAATGAAGCGTGCCTACGAGGAACTCAAGGCTTATCTGCAACGCAAGATAACAGAACGCGACAATCTTACCGGACTAAGAGGCATCAAGGGAATCAACCTGCGACAAGCACACATCATAAACGATCTCTACAAGAACAGCGGCAACATAATAACCGCCAAAGAGATTGCCATGCAGTTTGCTGTGACAGACAGGACGGCAAGAACCGACCTACAGTCGCTCGTGCGGCTGGGACTGATGAGCGAGGTAGCGCTCAACAACAGAATGACGGGATATGTACGGTCAGACAATTTTGACGATATCATAAAAGAACTGAGGAAAGGAAATTAGGGGAAATTTTCTGAAAATTTCCCCTAATTTCCGTATATACGTGTATCCATATGGCACAGACAACGCATCAACAGCCTTTCTGATGATATGCGAAATAATGCCTCTCGCGGCTTTTCAGACATTCAATGTGAAGTTTATAAGGAATATATGCACAAACGGCTCAGACGGGCTTAAAATGCCGTATATGGCATATTTCCGGCATGTACAACGTATAAAGACGGGTAAGAAAGAGCATTCACCGCTATTTTTATATCCTTTCTGTCACGGCAATCCTCCTTCTTCATCCCTTCCGCTCATGCTTTACGCCCCACTCCATCCACGTCACTGCGACATCATCGTGCGCCGCCCGAACAGCCACCACCGCCATAGCTTAACCCAATCTCGTTCTTGCATATTTATGCAAAAGCCATCATGACATAATGAATAAATATTCACGTCAACTCGAAAATACGCGCGTTTTTTCGAGCAACAGTCTCTTCGGTCGCAAATTCGCGAATTTTGAGAGGGTTGCGCATCGCATTGACAGTCAGTCACTTGCATTTTCCGGCGTTCCGATAGCCGTCATACTGCGCTGCGATATGGCCCGTTTCAGCCTCTGATATGGGCCATTTCGTGCCCCGATATGCCCAATATCACACCCTGATAAAGCCCGTTTCGCAACGCGATAAAGCCTTTTTCGCGCGACTGCCGTATAAAAACCGGCCGGCAGAGAAGAGAAAACGGGGGCGCAGAAAAATTCATAACGTCTGATAAAGGCATTATCGGCACGCTCCGTTTTCTATTTTGAGAAAATATTTTGTCAAGATTTTTTACTGTCAAAAATGTATATTTATACAGATTCAAAGCATTATACACTATATCAGAACCGCCGCCGACGATGATCCGGAAGCGGCTGAACGGGCAATATACCACGCGAGAATGATTATCATCCCACGCAGGAAAATACGGCACATACGACGGCAGTTGACAGCCGTCATCACACAACCGTCACGGACAAAGGACTGAAACACCGCACACCGGCATTTTATTCATAACATAAACATACGGCAAAGGTCGGCGACGGAGATTTTTTTAGTAACTTTGTCCGCAGCATAAACCAATAACCAACATAACCTATAATGAACTCAAAAGCTATCATTTGGACACTGTCGGGCATCATCGCGCTTTCATCTTGCGCATCTAAAAGCAAGCAGACAAGCGAAGAGGTGCTCCAGTCCATCCCGTTCCAGCAGGTCACGCTGCAGGACAACTTCTGGCTTCCACGCCTCAAGACACAGAAAGAAGTACTTGTTCCGTTCGCCCTCGACAAGGTGCGCCCGGCAATGGACAACCTGCGCAAGACCGGCAACTACCTGCACGGAGTGAAGGACGAACTGCCGTTTCCACACCGTTTCGTGGCTTCCGACCTGTACAAGGTGATGGAAGGTGCCGCCTATCTGCTCACCCTGGAGAAAGACGCCAAGCTCGAACACACAATGGACAGCATAATAGACCTCATCGGACGGGCGCAGCAGGACGACGGCTATCTGTACGAGGCGCACATAACAGGCGTGTCGGCCAACCACGAGCACTGGGGAGGCGGAGGCATGGGCGACAAGCCTTACTCATGGGTTGTGCACAGCCACGAGCTCTACAACATGGGACACATGTACGAGGGTGCCGTGGCTTACTATCAGGCCACGGGCAAAGACAAGTGGCTGAAGATAGCCGAGAAGAGCGCGAGACACATCAATCACGTGTTCTTCGAGGGCGACCCGAACTACAACGGAGGCAAGCCCGTGAACCAGGCACCTGGACATGAGGAGATAGAGCTGGCGCTTGTCAAGCTGTTCCATGCCACAGGCGACTCGCTGTATCTCAACATGGCGAAGCGGTTCATCGACATACGTGGAGTGACATACAAGCCCGATGGCGACGGAGTGATGAGCCCGAGCTACGCACAGCAGCATCTGCCCGTGCGCCAACAGACCAAGGCCGTGGGCCACGCCGTACGCGCAACATACCTGTATTCGGGCATGGCGGACGTCATGGCACAGACTGGCGACCAGACGCTGCGCCCCGCACTCGACAGCATATGGGCAAACATCGTTGACACACGCATGCACATCACCGGCGGACTGGGCGCCGTGCACGGCATAGAAGGCTTCGGTCCGGAGTATCTGCTGCCCAATAAGGACGCCTACAACGAGACGTGCGCTGCCGTAGGAAACGTGATGTTCAACTTCCGGATGTTCATGGCAGAGAAGGACGCTAAATACATCGACGTGGCCGAAGTGGCGCTATACAACAACGTGCTCGCCGGTGTCAATCTCGAGGGCAACAAATTCTTCTACGTCAATCCGCTCGAGACTGACGGCCGGACAGCGTTCAACCAGGGCGTGAAAGGCCGCTCGCCGTGGTTCGGCACAGCCTGCTGCCCGTCGAACATAGCGCGACTGATACCGCAGATTCCGGGCATGATGTACGCCTATACGGACAACGACATATACTGCACATTCTATGCCGGCACATCGACCGTGATTCCGTTGAAGAAAGGAAAGGTAAGTGTGAACCAGCAGACCGAATATCCTTTCGACGAGACAATACGTATGGAGGTGAATCCCGAAGGCGGAAAACAGAAGTTCGCAATGCACCTGCGCATCCCGACATGGGCCGGCACGCAGTTTGTTCCGGGTAAGCTCTACTCTTATGTCAACGCAAGACCGGCCGAATGGAAGCTGCTCGTGAACGGCGAGGAGGTAAAGGCCGTGCCTGAAAAAGGATTTGTCACCATCGACCGCACATGGAAACAGGGCGACCGTGTGGAGCTGCGCCTGCCCATGGAAGTGCGTTACAACAAGGCGCTGCCGCAGGTTAAGGACGACAGGGGACGCCTGTGCGTCACACGCGGACCGCTCGTATATTGTGCCGAAGCGGTGGATAACGCGGCAATGCCGGCAAGCTACGTGCTCTCGCCAGAGGCTGGAGCGAGCGTGAAAAAGGCCGACAGCGGACTGCTCAAAGGCATAGACTTCGTGACGGTTAAGGCACACTCGGTGCAGGAGGAAGGCAACGGCAACCTCACCATGGTGCCCTACTACGCATGGGACAACCGCGGTGACGATGCAATGATAGTATGGATGGCCGACAACGACGAGCTGGCAAAGGCATCCATACCCGTCATACCGGAATACATCGCCGACGTAACAGCCACCCACACATTCGATCAGGACGACGTGCTCGCAATGGTAACGAACGGCTATCCCGCCAATTCGTTCGACACATCCATACCACGCTGGACAAGCTGGCCGCAGAAAGGAAAGGAGCAGACAGTGGAACTGAAGCTCAAACGACCGCTCAAGCTGCAAAGTCTTTCGGTGTATTGGTACGACGACCGCGGCGGCGTGCAGGTACCGAAGTCATGGACCATAGAGTATAAGGAGAACGGAGAGTGGAAGCAGTTCCCCATCTACGTCACCGACGAATATCGTGTGCTGAAAGACCAATACAACATGGTGCACCCCGGCGAGGACATCATGGCTGAGGCATTAAGGCTGCACATCGTTCCGAAAGCCGACGCCGCGGTAGGCATTCTGAGCGTGCAGATAGAAGAAGCGAAGTAGAAACAAACACATAAAAGCATAAAAACGGAATGTCCGCGACGGGTATCAGGCACACCGTCGCGGACATTCTGTTTATTCGCGCCGTCGGATGCACGACGTAAAGTCAGTAGAGCTGCATCTCAAGATCCACCACATCTAGCCAACGTCCGAACTTATAGCCCACGTTGTGGAAGTGTGACGCCTGCACGAAACCTAATTTCTTATGAAGCGCTATGCTCGGTTCGTTGCATCCGGTGATGCAAGCCACGAGCACGCGGCAGCCCTTGTCACGACACGCTTCTATGAGTCTCTGCATGAGCGACGTACCTATTCCTCTGCCGCCGGAGCCGTAAGCCACATACACTGTGGTCTCAAACGTGTTGGCAAAGGCCGCGCGCTCCTTCCACGGATGGGCATAGCAGTAGCCCTCCACCACCCCGTTCTCCTCATAAACGAAGTAAGGACACGAGGCAGATATGTCCTTCACACGCTGCGCCATCTGCTCCACGGTGAGCGCCTTTGTCTCAAACGTCTCCACACCCTCGGTGATGTAGCGGTTGTATATCTCGGTTATCCGCCGCACATCCTTTTCTTCAACAAATCTGATCATATCGTTCAAGCGTTTTTTATAACCACAATATCAGCCACACGTCAGGCTCAGGCCTTAGCCCCTGACGTCTTAGCCGTGGCGTTTATCTCGTGCTCTGCCTTCTTGCATACGCCCACAATCATGTCGCAGGCATCCTCAAGAGATATGCGGGCAGTGTTCACAACAACGTCGTAATGATGCGGGTCGTCCCACTTCTGACCTGTATAATACTCGTAGTGAGTGGCTCTTGCGCGGTTCGTACGCCTTATCTCGTTCAACGCTTTCACGCTGTCCATCTTGTACTCTTCGCTGCAACGCTCAACGGCAGTCTGCTCGTCGGAGCAACAGAACACGCGTACCACTCCACGGAAATCCCTCAACACGAAGTCGGCACAACGTCCCACGATGACACACGGCTCCTTTTCCGCCAGCGTATCCACAATCTTGCTCTCGGCAAGAAACAGCACATCGTCGTCAGACAATCCGCGTCCTGCATGCGAGCCATAACCCTGCGAGAGTATGCACTTGAGCCAGAAGTCAGGTATGTTCTGCTCGTTCTTCTTTATGTAATCCTCGTTAATGCCACTGTCGCGCGCCGCCATCTTTATGAATTCACGGTCGTAGAGCTTCACACCGAGCTTCGAGGCAAGCATCTCTCCCAGCCTGTGGCCGCCGCTTCCGAGCTCACGCGCTATGGTCACCACAATGTGCTTACTGGTAGCCATGGCCTTGGCAGCAGCCTTGCCTGAGTAGCCCAGCAGGCTGTCGAGAACGCGGGTGTAAGGCGTAAGGAAATGAACTATCGGGCCGACAAGCAATGCCGCGGCGACCGTACCCTCGCGCACACCTTTTATACCGTCGAGGAATATCCATGAGAATATGCATGCCACCAGCACGTTGGCGATGTCGAAGCCGAGCTTCACGTAGCCGAAATCACCCTTTATCTTGCGTGCCAGCACCCTCACGAAGAACTCGCCGGCCACCATTGCCACGTCGGCCTTCACCTCGAGAGTGATTCCTCCGGCAAGTATCACGCATCCGGCAAGCATGCTTATGAACTTGAAGAAATAGGCATCAGGCGCAAGCCACGACAGCGAATTCATTGATATGTCGATGAACGTACCGAAACACAGGGTTATAGGAATCTGAAGAAGATACATGCGAAGCTCCGCCCGAAGCTGCTCACGGGTCATGAGCAACAAATCGCACAATATGAAAAAGGCATTCATGAGGATGGTCCATTGTCCCATGGTCAGCGGAGTGATCATACTGAGCACATAGTTCACACTCGTGATAGGCGATGTACCGAGCAGCGCCCTCGTGATGAAGGCAATACCGTATGCGTTGATAAACACTGACACGAAGAACAGAATGTAACGCCGCGTAAGATATTTTTTTGTTGTTTGCATAGATAAATGATTTATTGTTATTATTCCGGCTTATGGTCGGAGTTATATTATCACACAACCGAGCTCATGCCATCACACGACAGAACTGCCAATGTCAGACTGCCGGACGTGTGTGATCAGGCATCCTGACACACACCGTAGGACAACCGAGCCATTGTTATACAGTCTCTGAGAACGCACCGCGTCCGCTATGTTCAGGCGGGGCGCCCTGCCCCACCATTCAGGAATAAGTATCAAAAACAAACAGATGTGCTGACGCAACCGCGTCACTTACCTGTCACAATCTTCTTTATCTCGTTGAGTTTGTTGAGAGCCTCAACAGGTGTAAGGTTGTTTATGTCGAGCCCGAGTATCTCGTCGCGTATCTGACACAGCACAGGGTCGTCCAGTTGGAAGAAGCTGAGCTGCATTCCCTCGCGCGTCATGTTTATCTTCTCTGCCGAAGGCTTGCCCACGCTTCCCACCTGGGAGTTGTCGGCCTCGAGCTCCTTCAGTATCACTTCGGCACGCTTCACGATGCTGCGCGGCATGCCGGCAATCTCTGCCACGTGTATTCCGAACGAGTGCTCGGAGCCTCCGCGCATGAGCTTGCGCAGGAAGATGACCTTGCCGTCAACCTCCTTCACGCTCACGTTGTAGTTCTTTATGCGCGAGAAGTTCTTCTCCATCTCGTTCAGTTCATGGTAGTGTGTGGCGAAAAGCGTGCGTGCACGTGCCTTGGGATGCTCGTGCAGATATTCCACGATGGCCCACGCTATGGAAATACCGTCGTATGTCGACGTGCCGCGTCCCAGCTCGTCGAAGAGCACCAGCGAGCGCGGAGTGACGTTGTTCAGTATATTCGCCGCCTCGGTCATCTCCACCATGAACGTCGATTCGCCCAGCGATATGTTGTCCGATGCGCCCACGCGGGTGAATATCTTGTCCACCAGACCTATTCTCGCGCTCTCTGCCGGCACGAAACAACCCGTCTGGGCCAACAGCACTATGAGCGCCGTCTGGCGCAGCAGGGCCGACTTACCGGCCATGTTAGGACCTGTTATTATCATTATCTGCTGACGCTCGGTGTCCAGCTCTATGTCGTTGGGCACGTAACGCTCGCCCACCGGCAGCTGCGTCTCTATCACCGGATGGCGTCCGCCCTTTATCTCCAGCACGTCGTCGTCGGCAATCACCGGTCTGACGTAGTTGTTCTCCTCCGCCGTCTTGGCGAACGAGAGCAGGCAGTCGAGGCGCGCCACGATGTTGGCGTTTATCTGAATCTGCGGTATATATTCGCCCGCTGCGACCACGAGTTCGTTGAACAGGCGCGTCTCAAGGGCGAGAATCTTCTCGTCGGCGCCCATTATCTTCTCCTCATATTCCTTCAGCTCCTGCGTGATGTAGCGCTCGGCGTTTGCCAGAGTCTGCTTTCTCACCCAGTCGGCAGGCACCTTGTCCTTGTAGGTGTTGCGCACCTCGAGGTAGTAACCGAACACGTTGTTGTAGCCTACCTTCAGCGATGCGATGCCCGTCTGCTCGGTCTCGCGCTCCTGTATCTGCATCAGATAGTCGCGTCCGCCGCGCGATATGGCCCTGAGTTCGTCGAGCTCGGGCGAGAAACCGTCGGCTATCACCCCACCCTTGCTCACGAGCTGCGGCGGGTCGGGCTGAATCTCGCGCCCTATTCTGTCGCGCAGGTTCTCGCAGAGATTAATCTGCGCGCCTATGTTCTCAAGTATCTTGTTGCCCGAATGGCTGCACGCCGACTTCAGCGGCACCATTGCCTGCAGAGCCACCCTGAGCTGAACAAGCTCGCGCGGCGACACTCTTCCCACCGCCACCTTTGATATGATGCGCTCGATGTCGCCCATGCGGTGGAGCTGCTCGTCGGCCATCTGACGGAAGTCCGGCTTGCGGAAGAAGTGCTCCACGATGTCCAGACGGTCTTCTATCTGCCTTGCGTCCTTCAGCGGAAAGACTATCCAGCGCTTCAGCATGCGTCCGCCCATCGGCGTTACGGTGCGGTCGATGACGTCGAGCAGCGACGACCCGTCCTCCTGCATGGAGTGAAGAAGCTCGAGCGAGCGTATGGTGAACTTGTCGAGCCGCACATACCGCTCCTCCTCTATGCGTGCGAGCGACGTGATGTGAGAGATGTGCGTGTGCTGGGTCATCTCGAGATATTGCAGGATGACGCCCGAGGCAATCACCCCACTGTGCAGATGCTCCACGCCGAAACCCTTCAGCGAGTGTGTGCCGAAGTGGCGCAGCAGCTTCTGTCGTGCGCTCTGCTCGGTGAACATCCACTCGTCCAGCTCGAACACACACCATCGTGTGCCGAACCGTTGTTCGAATTCCTGACGGCACGACTTCTCGTAGAGCACCTCCTTGGGCTGGAAACTGCCGAGCAGTTTCTCCACATAGTCGGCCGTACCCTCGCCGGTGAGGAACTCGCCGGTGGATATGTCGAGGAACGCCACACCGCATGCCGACCGTCCGAAGTGCACGGCCGCCAGGAAGTTGTTCTCCTTATAGTTCAGCACATTGTCGCCCATTGCCACGCCGGGAGTCACCAGTTCGGTGATACCGCGCTTCACGAGAGTCTTCGTAAGTTTGGGATCTTCCAGCTGGTCGCATATAGCCACGCGTCTGCCCGCCCTTATGAGCTTGGGCAGATAGGTGTCGAGCGCATGATAAGGAAAGCCTGCCATCTCCGTAGCCTGTCCCGTCTCGCGCGAGCGTCCGTTGCTGCGCCGCGTGAGAGTGATGCCCAGTATCTTCGACGAAGCAATGGCATCCTCGCAATAAGTCTCGTAGAAGTCGCCGCAGCGGAACAGCAGCAGCGCATCGGGATGCTTCGCTTTTAGGTCGAAAAACTGTTTCATCATCGGCGTGAGGCCGTCATCTTTCTTTTTTGCAGACATGTCGGTGTATTGATTTTCAACACGCAAAATTACACAAAATCAGCGAAAAAAGACAACATTCGGCTCACATTAAACATCTGAATGGCGACAAATTGCGACTTTGGAACAAAAGAGACAGAGAGTCAGGGGGTCAATGATTACTATAAAGCAAGTCTATCGACAAATTAGCGCAAAGTGATAAAAGCCATGACAACACATTCGCCTGCGTGACAATAAATCCACATTGCCAAAACCGGTAAACCGTCGATGCACGCCGGACACATGTTTCCGGTGTCCTTTCCTGCGTCTTATATCAGTGTCTTTACAGGAAACTCAAGCGACGTACTTACAATTTTTCTTGACTCGATTTTGACAAAATATTTTCGCAAAAGAGATGTGAATGGATGTTAAATCCACCGTATTTGAGGCCGTTTCCGGGCATACGGGCTATTCATATACCCTATTCCATAGTCCGGAAAAGTGTGTTTCGCTTTCTGATAATGCCCATTTCGCAGTCTGAAAAAGCCCATTTCAGGGTGCGATATGGTGCTTTTCGGTCTCCAAAATAGGCCATTTCGCAAGCCGAAATGGTGCTTTTTGCAAAGTGATAAAATATCCCTTAAACATAAATCATTGATATTCAATATCTTATAAAAACCGCTTATTTTCCGCGTATTTGCGCCCGAAGGAAAGTCTGCACGCAAATACGCGCTTATTTTTCGGGGTATATCGGGAAACCCGGAGGTAAAAATCGGAATCCGCTTATAAATTGAAAGCAGCACATACTGCATCCCTTCGGCAGACGAAAACAACACTTATTCCGCACCGGAACAGCCATCGCTTATTGAGATATTTTCCCACAGACATTGAAAGATTCTACAAAAAGGACTCTACTCCACCGTCCATAGACCCGCGAAGACACGATGTCACGTCCACGGGATTAAACGCCCTGTGTTTCAGCTGTCGGCACAATAAAAAGCCGCAAAGGCGTCCCGCCGATACCACTACATCAAAAAACACACCCGCGATCACCCGTTTTTGAAAATTATTTGCTATATTAGCACCGCTGTTACACCGCGCGGCATGGCTACGTACACAGCATGCACACAACCGGAACAGCCGCCGGCACACCCCTAAACACGACATACACACCCAACCAAACAACACCACGACGCATCATGACACAACATCCTCTATGGTCCGACTATATGTGGCTGCCACTAATGCAGCTATATCTGAAGAAGCCCGAAGGCGTGAAACCCATGTATTCGCGGCCACTAATACAGCTGAGTCTCGAACTTCACATCGAGCCGCAGCATCTCTACGCGCAGATGTTCAGGCTGCGCCGGCCCGACACACCGTCGCTGCAACACCTGTGGCAGAGCTATTCGGCAAACCCGCGCCGACTGTCGCGCGACGTGAAACGCCTGCGCCAGATGAACGGATTCGGTACGGCGGGCGCGTTCTATGATGGCGTGGAGACAGTGGAGTCGTTCGAGACCGACTACCGGCCCATGGAAGCCGACCAACGACTAACGCCCATGATGCTCACAATGATTCTCGACCTGTACTTCCGCCTGACACCCATCACCATGGTGGCGGAGACGCCCGAGGTGGACGAGCTGGCGCGCCTGATGCGCATACCGCCGCAGCTCGTGGCTGAGGTGATGCGCAACTTCCTCGTGTGCGACCCCTGCATGAAGCACAGCGACACGTCGTCGCCGCTCTACGAACCGTGCCTGGAGATATGGCGCAGGTATATATCGAAAGAGCCGGAAGAGCTCGCAGCCACGGCGGCACAGATGCGTGCCTACTTCAAATGACGTTCCCCTGCCACGGCATGTTTCCGAACGGCGGGCAAGACATGAGACATACGGGAAGACGACGCAAGGTTGCATGAAAACGAAAGCAACATCATATTAAAGCGAAAGTCATACCGTATGAAAGTGAAAACAACGCCATCACAGCTTTTATCACCCCTATATACAGCATCATCCGGCAGCGGCCGCACATAAAACCCCACCGATTCGCTTTGCCACAACCTCCGTTTTTTGTACCTTTGCACGATTTTTAAGGTAAAAATAAGAAATGAATGCAATCGTAACGCAGATGATTATCCTCTTTGTTCTGGTAATCGTCGGCTATGTTCTGAATAAAAAGAACCTGATGGATGAGGATTTTGACCGCAAACTCTCGAAGCTTATCATCAATGTGGCGTGCCCTTGTCTGATATTATCCTCGGTGATGGGCAACACCATGCCCGACAAGAAACTCATCCTTCCCCTGCTCATTGTGGGCTTCATAACCTATGCCGTACTTATCGGCATGGCCATCCTGCTGCCGCGCTTCATGCCCATACAATCGTCAGAGCGCGGCATATACAGCTTCATGCTGGCATTCGGCAACGTGGGTTTCATAGGCTATCCCATAGTGGCTTCCATCTTCGGGGCGAGCGCCGTGTTCTATGCCAGCATACTGAACTTCCCCAGCACGCTGCTGATCTTCGTATTCGGAACCCTTTTCATCTCCGGAAACCAGGGGAGCATGCGCTTCGACTGGCAGACGCTCTACTGCCCTGCGATGATTGCCTCTTACCTTTCCATACTGATAGTGATTACCGGTTGGGTGCCGCCACGCATCATAAGCACACCGTGCATACTGCTTGGCAACCTCACCGTTCCGGGCGCCCTGCTCATCATCGGCTCGTCAATCGCACAGGTACCCATACGCCGCATGTTCGGCAACGGGTCAATATATCTCATGTCCGCCCTGCGTCTGATGCTCATCCCGCTGCTTCTGCTCTATCTGTCGAGACTTTGCAACGTCGATGCCGACATAGCAAACATCAACGTGGTGCTGGCTGCCATGCCCGTGGCTTCGTATGGCACGCTGTTCTGCATACAGTATCAGAGGGGCGAGCTCGTAATGGCTGAAGGGACATTCATCACCACACTGCTCTCCGTGCTGAGTATTCCGCTGCTGACGATATTCCTTTGACGCGCCATGACACGCCGTGTTTGCCCGCTCTTCATCTGCATGGCGCGCCATGATTTGAGGCGACCCGTCGCGGCGCATGGCGTGGCTAAAATATTATTTTCATTATTTTCTTTGATGAGCCACAATAATTTTTATAACTTTGCAACAGACAGCCGGCGCCCGGCAATCCCTGAACGGATAGACATGGAGTAGGGCGGCACTGTCTTTGTAGGAACATCATTTTCACTTACACATGGCTCAGAAACTCATACAGTCACAGGAACAGAAGCTGCAGCAGGTGCAGAAGCTCTCGCAGCAACAGATGTTGCAGGTGAGACTTCTCGAAATGCCGCTGGCAGAGCTTGAGGAGAACATCAACGCGGAGATTGACGACAACCCCGCGCTCGAGGCGCTGCCACACGACGACTCGGCGGCTGCTATGGCCGACACAGGCGACGACCACGACGACAGCGACGCTTCGGAAGGCGACTTCGACACCATGCAGGAGCGTGAGGAACGCGACGACGAGCTAAACAGCGCGCTGGAGAACATAGGCCGCGACGACGAGATGCCGGCCCTGTATAACCGCGACGAGAACAGCGGCGCGGAGTATGAGGAGAAGGTTTACGGCGACACCACATCGTTCTATGACAAGCTGAAGGAGCAGATGGGGGAGACCGACCTGAACGAAAAGGACTCGGAGGTGATGGAATACATCATCGGATCGCTCGACGACGACGGACTGCTGCGCAAGGACTCGGAGAGCATAAGCGACGAGCTGACCATATACTACAACATCGACGTGACACCCAAAGACGTTGACCGCATAGTGGCCATACTGCAGACTTTCGACCCGGCGGGCATAGGTGCGCACTCGCTGCAGGAGTGTCTGATGTTGCAGATAAAGCGTAAGCCGGACAACAAGATGAAGGAGATGATGACCGACGTGGTGGAAAACCACTTCGACGAATTCACGAAGAAACACTGGAACAAGATACAGGCGGCGCTCGGAATAGACGACACTACCGCGCAGCGCCTGCAGGACGAGCTACGACGGCTCAATCCCAAACCGGGAGCGTCGCTCGGCGAGACGCAGGGCAGCAACCTGCAACAGATAACTCCCGACTTCATTGTGGATACGAGCGACACAGGAGAAATCACTCTCACGCTCAACACGGGCAACGTGCCCGAGCTGAAGGTGTCGCCGTCGTTTGCCGAACTCGTGGACACCTACCGCAACAACAAGGCAAGCATGACGCGCCGCGACAAGGAAGCGCTGCTCTATGCCAAGGAGAAGGTGAGCCGCGCGCAGGGATTCATCGAGGCAGTGAAGCAGCGCCAGCACACTCTGCGCATCACCATGCAGGCCATAATAGACTGGCAGCGCAAGTTCTTCCTCGACGGCGACGAGGCCGACCTGCGCCCGATGATTCTCAAGAACATAGCCGACAAGACCGGACTCGACATCTCTACGATATCGCGTGTGAGCAACGTGAAGTATGTGCAGACCAACTGGGGTACGTTCCCGCTGCGCTTCTTCTTCTCCGACGGCTACACCACCGACGACGGCGAGGAGATGTCTACACGCAAGATAAAGATGGCGCTCAAGGACATAATAGCCAAGGAAGACAAGAGCAAACCCAAGAGCGACGACGCCATAACCAAGGAAATGGCTGCGCTGGGCTATCCCATCGCACGGCGAACCGTGGCAAAATACCGCGAGCAACTGGGCATTCCGGTGGCGCGGCTGCGCAAATGACGGTCCACGAAAGCACAAGGCTGACAACAGAGACACAAGCTATATATAAATGAAAGGAAAGACAATAATTCTGGCAGCAAGGATAATGAGCATCATTTTCACGCCGTTCTATCTGTCGTTGGTGGGACTGATAGCTCTCTTCACGTTCAGCTATCTTAATCTGCTTCCATGGCAGTATAAGCTCACGGTGCTCGCGCTGGTTTATATTTTCACCATTCTCGCGCCCACACTTCTCATACGTGTCTATCGCCGCAACCGCGGATGGACGCTGCATCAGCTCGGAGTGAAGGAACGCCGCGCCGTGCCTTACATCATTTCCATAGTGTGTTACTTCGCGTGCTGCTATGTCATGGCACTGTTCCACATACCGCACTTCATGATAAGCATACTCATAGCGGCACTGCTCATACAGATAGTGTGCGCGCTGATAAACCCGTGGTGGAAGATATCCACCCACACGGCAGCCATCGGAGGAGTGGCGGGCGCGCTCATGGCATTCGCCTTCATCTTCATGTTCAACCCCATCTGGTGGCTCTGTCTCGTGCTCATACTGGCGGGAGCCGTGGGTACAAGCCGCATGATTCTGCGTCAGCACACACTCGCACAGGTGGTGACGGGATTCATAGTAGGGTGGTTCTTAGCATACTGGACGGTGCTCATTGTATAGCAGTAAAGGCGCGGACAGACGACAGAAAGCGCACAGCAATCCCGCAACGGCCTCGCTTCCTATGGTCAGGAACGATGGGGCGACGACTCACAAACAAGACAACAACAACACAAAAACATAAATATAAGATATGAAACCATTAGTAAGTATCATCATGGGCAGCACAAGCGACATGCCCGTAATGGAGAAAGCATGCAAGTTTCTGAACGACATGCAGATTCCATTCGAAGTGAACGCCCTCTCGGCACACCGCACTCCGCAGGCTGTGGAGCAGTTTGCCAAGGAAGCTAAGGGACGTGGTATCAAAGTGATAATCGCCGGCGCGGGAATGGCAGCAGCACTGCCAGGAGTGATAGCAGCAATGACAACGCTGCCCGTTATCGGCGTGCCTATCAAAGGTATGCTCGACGGTCTCGACGCAATGCTCAGCATAATACAGATGCCGTCGGGCATACCTGTGGCTACGGTAGGGGTGAACGGCGCGATGAACGCCGCCATACTCGCAGTGGAGATGATAGCCCTCGCCGACGAGGACGTAGCCGCACGCCTTGCCGAATACAAGGCTGGACTGGGCGCGAAGATAGAGAAGGCAAACAAGGAACTTGCCGAAGTGAAGTACGACTTCAAGACAAACTGACGCTGTAAGTGCGGTGGCAAGGTCCGTCACCGCACTTGCTCCCGCCACACCGACGTGCGCTCAGAAGTGCGTACGCCACCGGCATACACATCGCCGGAAGCAAGTCTCCGCGCGTGTTCGCCTTCTTCCGCAAGCCCTCTCCGGCAAGACAACCGTGCGTCATGCCCCGGCTTCACGCTCACGCCGCGCATTCCATCCTGACAGAAGCCGCACACATGTGCGTATGACATATGATAACCTGCGAAGCCATTGACCTGATGGCACTGCAACTGTTACTATAACATCCTATCATTTATTAATATGATATCTTACCATTGCTACTATGATATTCTATCACTGTTGCTCTGATATTTTACCATTGCTGCTATGATATTCTATCACTGTTGCTCTGATATTTTACCATTGCTGCTATGATACTTTATCACTGCTACTATGATATTCTATCACTGTTGCTCTGATATTTTATCACTGCTACTATAATATTTTTACATTGTTACTTTTTTACCTTTTTACTTTCAACTTTTATGAGAAGATTATTTACCATTATGATTATGTGCATAGTCGCGTTGCAGTCGTCAAAGGCGGACAACGCGATTACAATCACAAAGGAGAACACGTCTGTAGTGATGTCTGCGGACGAGTGCGGACCGGTCAGACTGGCGGTAGATGCGCTGTGCCGCGACTTCGGCAAGGTGATGGGCTTCAAGCCGGAAGTGAAGGACGGCATCACCGGAAGCGGCATTGAGCTCGTCGTGGTGAACGACGCCACAACATCGTCAAGGGCGTTCCTGCCTGCGGAGACTGAAGGGTGGGGCGACAACACCTTCGAGGCTCACCGCATAAAAGCCGACGGCAACCGCATATACCTGCACGGCATGGACATGCGCGGAACCATCTATGCCATCTACTCGTTCAGCGAGAAGTTCCTCGGAGTGCCGCCGCTGTGGTACTGGTGCAGCTGGCAGCCGGAGCACAAAGACGCTGTGGAGGTGCCGGCGGCGTACAGTTACTTCCAGCCGTCGCCCACAGTGCGCTATCGGGCATGGTTCCCCAACGATGAGGACCTGTTCATTCCGTGGCGCGCCAAGAGCAGTGACAACAACGAACTGTGGCTCGAGACAATGCTCAGACTGAAGCTCAACACCGTAGAGCACACCGCCACCGTGACCACAGACGGCACACTCAACAGCGAGGCACAGCTCTACAAGAAATACGGACTGGTGCTTACCTCACACCACATGATAGCACTCAACAACAGCTTCGCCAACTGGGACGCTTACTGGAAAGAGGTGCGCCACACCACACCACCGCCTCTCTCGGTGAAGGACATGGCGTCGCTGAAGGAGTTCTGGCAGTATTCCATCGACGCGGTGAAGAACAGCGGGGTGGAGAATCTGTGGCAGGTGTCGTTCCGGGGAAAGACAGACCAGCCCTTCTGGTCGGTGTTCGTCGACGCGCCGGAGTCTGACGCGGAGCGCGGGAAGGTCATCACCGAGATGGTGAACACGCAGTATGAGATGATACGCGAGTCGACAGGAGAGGACAATCCGTTCGTGAGAATGACCTTCTACGACGAGATATCGTCGCTCCTCGCAGCCGGACACATACAGCCGCCTACGGCTACCAACATGCTATGGACATTCGTGGCAGGACGCCGCGACCACTATCCCTACGACGACCTCGTGGCTTGGAACAACGAGGATAACGTGAAGCTGGGCTACTACATGAACCTTCAGTTCTACTCCACGGGGGCGCATCTTGCTCCGGCAGAGGGTCCGTGGAAGATGGAGGACAACTACCGCTACGTGCAGTCGAAGGGTCCTCTCACGTTCAGTGTGGTGAACGCGGGCAACCTGCGTGAGTTTCTCATGGAGATGAGTGCCAACGCCGCGATGATGTGGAACGCGGAAACCTACGACACCGACACCTTCCTCGCCTCGTTCTGCAGCCAGTATTTCGGTGAGGAACATGCCGCCGAGGCTGCCGGAATAATACACGACTTCTACTATTCGTACTGGAATCAGAAGAAGAGCGACTTCCCCGGAGGGTTCGACCGTCAGTATGTCTTCCAGGACCTGAGGCACGCGCAGGTGATAAAACAGATAAACGACGCGTGGAACAGCTACTCGGACAATCCGCTGAAGGAGATAGGTTATGAGAGCGTTCCGGGCCGCACGTTCCGCATAGAGGGCGACAATCAGGTGCAGAGCATCATCGACGGCACGGCGGCGGAGATGGAGGCGTTTGCCGATGTGGCTGACCGCTGCGACCGGCTTATGCCGCTCCTGCCCGCTGACAGGCAGACTTTCTTCTACGACCACGTGGCGGCATACGCCCATTACATGGCTCATCTGAGCGCGGCGACCCATTACTTCACACACGCCTACAAACATCCTGACAGCCGGTTTGACGACCTCTCCCGCGCGCTTACTGAGATGAAAGCCGCCAAGGCTGCGCTCACTGCGTCGGAGCATGACGTGTTCGATGGTTGGTACGACACGGACGACAAGTTCGACATGGACGGCAAGATAGACATAATACGCTCGCGCCTCGCCGAGAACGAGGACCTCACGCTCACCCGCCAGCTCATAAACAACTACGACTTCGAGCTGAACCACAACGGACAGCAGAACCCGTCGGGCAACATCGAGCGCGGCATTCCCTACGGATGGAAGTCGGAAGGCACACTGAAAAAGGGTGCCAACGGACTCGACTCATACGGAATAAACCAGGACGCGAAGAATCCCCACGGGCTCAACGTGTGCTGGATAAACTCCGTACCGATGCCCGACAAGTTCACACTCTATCAGACCATACCCGCCGAGAAGCTCGGAGCGGGCACCTACCGGGTGGCTTGCCGCCTGTGGGTGGAGGTGAACAAGAAGACGTCGTGCCGCCTCTTCGCCAACGACAACGTGCAGTATTACGGATATAAAAGCGACTATACTAACCTGCTTACCGAAGGCGAGCATGCCGACTACGCCGGATATGCCGGAGGAAACACGTCGGACATCGTGCTGAAAGAGATGGAGGTGACGGTGGACATAGCCGACGGCGAGGACCTCACAATAGGCATAAAGACAGGCAACAGGAAGAACAACGGCACCGTGGCTACCGACAACGCGGGATGGTTCAAGGTGGATTTCTTCCGCATCCACCGCCTCACGCCCACCTCGATAGATGACGCGCAGACCGCTGCCGCCTCCCCCGCGCCCGAGGGAATATACTCTCTCGACGGACAGCTCGTGAGCCGCGACAACACGACGGAGGCTCCGCTGAAACGCGGGATATACATCATCGGTGGAAAGAAGAAGGCTGTGAGATGAGCGCAGAACGGCATGGATGCATGACGCCATGCCACACCCCATAACGCCGCCGCTACGGAACGATACAGCCGTGGCGGCGGTTTTTTTACACCGGAAAAGCCAAATCGCCTTATCCGTATTCCGTTCTGACGCCATACATGTTTTGTCTCTGTTTCGTAGAATATGCGGTGTGGTATGTCGGGAGTTTGCCAGTGTGCAAATCATATCGTCTCCCATTAATAATGATGGTGGCGTCCGCCCTGTAGAGTCGCAATATTTTGCGCCTCCCGAGGAGTTATTGTCAGTGAGCCGTATTGATAATATGCCTTTGACAGTTGCGCCCACTCGCGTCTCACGAGCAGTAAAACACGACAACAACAGACATATAATCGCCTCGGTCAATAGCGTATCCTTGTTTGTGAGACGCAAGATTTTGCGTCTCTACTTTAGGTTACAGCGCATGACATGATGTGCTCAATTGAAACAATGATGGCGTGACACGCAGGATAGGAATGACGCATCGGGGGACGTATGTCAATGACAGCGGGTTGATGGAAAACATGTATGGAAGGCGGGATGAGCAGGTGGCGTAATGGCATAAAAATCGGGGCGGGCGGTAGCCGGTAAGTGTTCCATTCTTCCTTTTGCTGTTTGGACATATCCGACTTGCCGTGATGACAGGGCTGAGCGTCGGTTGCTGCCATACGACAGTTTTCCTACGACATAACAGTCTGTATGTCAGCGCGTTGTAAAACGGGCTTTTTGACACTGCGAAAAAGGCTCTTCGGGACTGCGGAACAGGCTTTTTGAGAGCACGGAACAGGCTTTTCCGCAAAACCGAAAAGTGCGTTCGGTCAACCGATGCGGGTGTTGTGACGATGACGGTGGTCTATATTTCCTATTCCGATGGTGTGACGGCATGGCTCGGGAGACATCCGCCTGTATGCTTTATAAAAGTATACCACGATATATAAATGATAGCGCCAGCCCAGTAGAGACGCAAAATCTTGCGTCTCCCGTACAACAAACCCAGCAACAACAGGCATTTTATAGCCTCAATCAATATGGCATCCTTGCTCGTGAGACGCAAGATTTTGCGTCTCTACTTTTGATTGATCGCGAATTACAGAACACATTTACTGTTGCTAATTTTTATGGTACTGCCGATATCCACATGTCTGTTTCCCGCCTTTGCTTTTCCACTCCGTCGCTGAATAAGAATGTCTTTCCCGCGTCCGGACGTGCGCTGCCGCACCGCCATGGATAAAAAACGCGGTGACGCTTGCAACTGAACGCCATTTTTACTATTTTTGCACCATACGTACAACACATACATCATGACAGACTTATTCAACTATAAACGACGCGAATCGACCGTCGCACAGGCCGGAAGCGTCGCAATAGGGGGTGACAACCCTATACGCGTGCAGTCGATGACTACCACAAACACCAACGACACCGAGGCATGCGTGCTTCAGGCCGAACGCATAATAAAGGCCGGAGGCGAGCTCGTGAGACTCACCACACAGGGCACACGCGAGGCAAAGAACCTGAAGAACATCAACGCCGCGCTGCGCGCCAAGGGCTACGACACGCCGCTCGTGGCCGACGTGCACTTCAATCCTAACGTGGCAGACGTGGCCGCGCTCTATGCCGAAAAGGTGCGCGTGAATCCCGGAAACTATGTAGATCCTGCCAGGACATTCAAGAAACTGGAATACACCGACGAGGAGTATGCCGCCGAACTGAAGAAGATAGAGGCGCGCTTCGTGCCGTTCCTCAACATCTGCCGCGAGAACCACACGGCCATACGCATAGGAGTGAACCACGGTTCGCTGTCCGACCGAATCATGTCGCGCTACGGCGACACGCCCGAAGGCATCGTTGAGAGCTGCATGGAGTTTCTGCGTATATGCAAGCAGGAGAAGTTCGACGACGTGGTGATATCCATCAAGGCGTCCAACACCATGGTCATGGTGCGCTCGGTGCGCCTGCTCGTCAGCCGCATGGACGCTGAAGACCTGCACTATCCGTTGCATCTCGGAGTGACAGAGGCCGGCGAAGGTGAGGACGGACGCATAAAAAGCGCCGTCGGAATAGGCGCGCTGCTTGCCGACGGAATAGGCGACACCATACGCGTATCGCTCAGCGAAGAGCCCGAGGCCGAGATTCCCGTGGCAAGACATCTGGTAGATTACATGACGCGCCGCGCCGGACACATGCTCATACCCGGCACTCAGGCACCGTCGTTCGACTGGCTTCATCCCGAGCGCCGCATCACGACAGCCGTTGGAAACGTGGGAGGCGACCGCGTGCCGGTGGTGATTGTGAACGGAACTGGCAAAGAGACAGCCGACAGCTTCGGCACAGACACCACGCCCGACTACATATACTGCGGAGCGAAACTGCCCGAACACCGCATCGAGGGAATGAAATACATCGTTGACTTCAATGCCTACGACGGCAGCGACAACGTGTTCCCGGTATTCCCTCACAACGCCATACCGTTCATATCGATGGTCAACGCGCCGGTGAAATTCCTCGTATTGCAGTTCGGCGCGCCTGCCGAGGAATACATAGCCTGCCTGAAGAGGCATCCCGAAGTAGTGGTGGTGTGCATGAGCAACCATCAGAACCGCACGGGCGAACAGCGCGCGCTGGTTCACGAAATGATGTGCGAGGGACTGAAAAATCCCGTCATCTTCGCACAGATGTACAGTCACAGCGCTGCCGAGAAAGCCGACTTCCAGCTTGAGGCGGCCGCCGACATGGGTGCGCTCATGGCCGACGGACTGACCGACGGACTGTGGCTCATGAACAACGGCGACATTGCCCTGCGCGACATTGCCGACACTGCATTCGCCATTCTGCAGGCCGCACGCCTGCGCACATCGAAGACCGAATACATAAGCTGTCCGGGATGCGGACGCACACTGTACGACCTGCGCACCACCATAGCACGCATAAAGGCTGCGACGGCCCACCTGCGCGGACTGAAGATAGGCATCATGGGATGCATAGTGAACGGTCCGGGCGAGATGGCCGACGCCGACTACGGATACGTGGGAGCCGGAGTGGGACGTGTGTCGCTCTACCGCCGCAAGGAGTGTGTGGAGAAAAACATCCCAGAGGAAGAGGCTGTGGAGCATCTGCTCGCGCTCATCGACAGCGACCGCAAGGCGCGACAGGAATGACGCGTCAGCGCAAACGCCGCAAAGACACAATATATTATATATCGACCACAGAAAATAATAACCATATAATAATTTCGCAATGAACATCACACCACGATATATCGCCGGCGAGTCACGCTACGACAACCCCGACATGTACGTCCGTTGCGGACACTCCGGAGTGCTACTCCCGAAGGTATCTTTAGGACTGTGGCACAACTTCGGAGGCACAGTGCCCTACGAGCACAGCCGCGAGATGGCACGCTATGCCTTCGACCACGGCATCACCCACTTCGACCTGGCGAACAACTACGGACCTCCTTACGGTTCGGCGGAGGAAACCATGGGCCGGCTCATCGACGACGACCTGCGTCCTTACCGCGACGAGCTGTTCATATCGTCGAAGGCCGGCTACGACATGTGACCCGGACCTTACGGCAACTGGGGCTCGCGCAAGTATCTCATGGCAAGCATCGACCAGAGCCTGAAGCGCATGCACCTCGATTATGTCGATCTGTTCTACAGCCACCGGTTCGACCCTCTGACGCCCGTTGAGGAGACCTTGCAGGCACTTGTCGATATAGTGCGCGCCGGAAAGGCTCTCTACGTCGGCGTATCGCGCTGGCCGCTCGAGGCTCTGAAGACCGCCGACAAGTATCTGAGAGAACGCGACGTGCCACTGCTCATCTATCAGGGACGGCTCAACATGCTCGACCGCGAGCCGCAGGAACAGGGCATCACCGACTACTGCGCCGCCCACGGCATAGGCTTTATTTCGTTCTCGCCGCTGGCACAGGGACTGCTCACCGACCGCTATCTGAACGGAATACCGGCCGACAGCCGCATGGCGCGTGGCGAGAATCTCACGAAAGACGCGCTCACCCCCGAACTGCTCGACCGTCTGCGCCGGCTCAACGACGAGGCACATGGCAGGGGAGAGACTCTTGCATGCAGAGCCCTGAAATGGGTTCTTGAGCAGAAGGGCGTGACGTCTGTGCTCATCGGCGCGAGCAGCGTGGCTCAACTTGCCGAGAACCTGAAATGTATAGACAACAAATAATGCGACGTGAAATGACCGACCGGACGTCATCCGGCGCATGAACTGCATATACAGACACCGCAATATGAATACGGTGTCTGTATTTTTTTGTAATATATAATATCTGAAAACAACACGCGCAGACGGCGGATGCCGCGGAAACCACGGCCGATGTAAAATTGATAAGGTTTTATTTTATATATGAAACGTCTGTGAATATCTGAAAACCTGATTACGACACCGATTGATACGAACATCTACGGCACTTGCACCACGCAACAATAAATCTGCATCGCCATTGTCATTTAATCTTCCGCACACGAGCCACGCACACTTCCCGCACCATTTTCCACCCCCTGCATCATCACTTCTAAGCAAAACTCCGGATACATACTTACAATTTTTCTTGACTGAATTTTGACAAAATATTTTCTCAAAAGAGATGTAA